>Ga0209611_10003118_pt1 | contig 28961 bp, 27 predicted proteins | sample S1TSphgellanicum_3_FD_187693 | JGI IMG/M metagenome (GOLD analysis project Ga0209611, IMG submission 187693) | Host-associated microbial communities from peat moss isolated from Minnesota, USA - S1T2_Fc - Sphagnum magellanicum MG (SPAdes) (version 2) | ecosystem: Host-associated > Plants > Peat...
TGTTGCCCTTTTCGTGCTTTTGGTTATCCACTTCTTGGCGATTTAGCTCCTTGAACTCCTAGTCTTGTTCATCCCCTTCTTATTAGTGACCCTTCCCCTCTCCCCCACCCCCCCCTCTTAAATGGCAATCTAAGTCATTAGGAGAAGGGTTGTTGCACCCTTGTTACAACATGCCCCTTAGTTGTCATTTGAACTATTGCCCTTGCTCTTGCCTCCCTTTGAATTTGTATTCCATAATGAAGGTTAACCCCTTTATATAGTAAAGGATGTACTTTTAGCCCAATTGTAAAGTTCTTATGAAACCTATTTCCAATTTTTCTTATAACAGTTATAGATCAATTTGCATTAAACGTTGCCTTTGCTCACTAGTCTAATAATTTTTGAGTTGCAATCTCAACCACAGTAAAGGAGTCGACAACTTGCTAGGACCTCTTATCCTCTTTTCCTTTTTTGTTGTCTTATTGCTTTTGCTACTTCCTTAGCTAAGGCTTTTTGTTGCAAAATGTTGGAGTACTCACTTGATGTTATTACATATGACTAGCTATAGTCCACTAATGGTTCTTTCCCTCTTGTTTTCTATATTGATAGATGTGGCAAAGAAAACAAATTTGCAAAAGACAGTGGCTCTTGGGTTGCTATTGCAGGATAATGAATTTGTTACACTTCAATTGTAGGTCCATCTACATCAATAGTTAGATCATAATCATTTATGTCTACCCATTTGCATTTGCAACAATAAGGCTCCTAGGTTCTTCCACATAGTACTTCACATTTGATTGTTCATGTTCATCTACTTTTGGAATTTCAATCTCTTGTAAAGTTACTACTATGTTCATCAATTATGTAATAACTCCATCTTCTCCCCATTGTTCTTGCCCATTAGTTCTATCATTAGAACCTTCACTATCTTCATCTAAGATGTTTATAGGTGTTGTTGTGTAGACTTTAGATGGCCTAGTCTTGTGATCCATTACCTTTGGATTCAGAAGTTAGATTCCTATAACCCTAAACCCACTATTGATATTTTTTTTGGACAATGATTAGTCCAAGCTCTTTTCTACCCAACTAGCTAATGTGCACTTGTCTAGCTCACAATGATTATTATTAACCATTGCATTGTCTCCTTCTTTCCTCAAAGTAGTTTTAAATGGCTTGAAGCAATTTACATCTAGGGGTTATAAAGCATGAGATGTGTGAGTTGGTAAGGTGACCATATCTAAATTAAATCCTATGCTTGTACGATTACTTCTAGCATAACATGTGATCCATGCCCATCTATAATTAGGAAATGTCTATTAGATTGAAAAATTTCACCAAGACTTGACTCTTTGAAAAATGACCAAAAAAATTTGAAAAGGAAAGATGTCATCATGCCTTGGTTTGCATTGCCATACATGTACCTGCCTTGCATAGTTTAATGTAGTCATCCCCAATCTACTCACCTCTAAATATGTAAAAACATGGAGGCAATCTCTTGTTACATTAGCAACACAATTCACCATTAGCCATTCCTTGTACCTTGGAATGGTGTTGTAAACTTGATTGGAATTTACCAATACTCTTACCCCTGACTATTGCCCTGTCTGGATTCCTGTTTCATCATGATTCCAAATGTGATCAGGGTTGTATTTGTGTTGTGTATAAAGTGTTTGTAGATTTTGGTAAAAAATGTTGCATGATTGACTTTTGAGACCATGTGTTTTGTAGACATCCAATCCTTCAACAAGTCAAATACTTAGCTCTAGATGTTAATGCTTGAACCAATACCACCAAGAATTCTTTGGAATTTCATTCTTGAAAGGGATGGGCCTAGTTTATGTTAATTCTACTAGTTTCATTTTGAATTGATGCAAGGTGATTGAAAGTCCACATTCTTGCATTCCCAAAATCCAAGCCATAAGTGCTTCATCCTCTTGGTTTGTGAGCACACCTTGTGGCCTTTGCTTTCTTGATCTTTTCTTTGCATTCAAGTGATCTAAAAGGGATGTGACTAATATGTGTTAAAACTTGTTAACTTTTCGCAAAGAAAGTTGTCCTCTTTCCACTGCATCTATTGCAACTTCTAGCATATCAGATGTCCATCTTCCTTGTTGTGTCAAGCTAGGAACCTTTCTTATTCTTACTAGTTGTTTTTTTTAGTGCTATAACTATTGGTGGAATGTTGGTCCTACAAGTTATTTCATCTCCTATGAAGTACAATGGACATCATGGTGCTAATCCCTTGCCTCCTAGTCCTAGCCTCCAACAAGTTGGGAGGGTCTGATTTGGTCCTACAAGTGGTATATATTTGAACCTCCTGTATGAATTCCAATACTGTAAATGGGGTTAGATTTACATAATTTTCAAGAGCATGACTTTCCAAAGATGGGTTAGAAGAAATTGTTGCATAGAATTTTTCAAAGTCACCCCACTATAAATTGACATCTATGGTTATAATGCAAGTTGTACTTGACACTACGATGCCTTGCAACCTGCTGAAATTTGTGAAAACTAAAACTATTTGATCTTCTTACTACTCTAGGAATTATAGATTGCTAGATCCAGTGATAATATAGATACTTGTTGAAATTTTCTTGGTAAAGCTTATCTACATCAGATTTTCCTATTTTTGCACCTATTCCTGCAAATGATGCTTCCATGGGTTGATCTTGGACACTTGTTTGTATGCAACAATCTTGTGAATTGTTTGTTTTTTTCACATGTCCTAGCCCTTGTTATAATTCTAGAATAACTTCACTCTCATCTCTACTTCCTCTGAACGCTTTAAAACTAGGAAACATAAACTCTATGAAATTCTGAACTTCATCTTCTACCACCTTGGATACTAAGGACATTCTTGCAATGATGCTTAAGAAAAATTGAGAAGCTTTCTGATTTCTAAAGTGTATCCTTCTAATATGATTTACAAAGTTTGTAGTTTCTAATTTTGGTGGGAATCTAATGCCCTTGTGCAAATGTAAATGGTTTTTAGAGTCCATTATTTGTTATCTTTTGGGATGCAAAGATTTTTTTTTGTATTAAGTGTTGAGACCCTATTGAGGCACTTGAAAGATTATTTGTAATCTAAAACCTTAAATGTTTTAAACATTGCTTTAAAAGACCTAGCGGCAAACATTTGTTCCTTGTAAAGTGGGCTGAAATAACCTTGTTTATTGGGCTGCTATACACCTTAGACCAATTACTTGGTTCCATCAATGGGACAATTTTTTTATAAAAATGCACCCGTAAACCCCCATTACCAAAGACTTATGTTTGATAAGTTGAATGATTTCTTTTTATCAGTGGTTTGCCACTCACATATGAGTGCATAGCTCATTTGTATAAGTGCAATGTTGGTCTGCAATCACCACCCACATTATATATAGTAAAGGACGTCGGGATGAGAAATGAAGCCTCCCCTGAATCTGCCTGTCTTGTCATCCGTCCTTGTCGTCCTTCTGTCCATCCGTCCAGTCATCCATGTGAATCGACACCCTAGAAGCTCCGAGGTTGCCAGCTGCACACCATCCCTCTATAGAGTCTGACACTGCAACTTTCTGCCCACCAAGAATGGGAAGGAAATAAACCAGGAATGGCCTTCCATCCATGTCCCTATTTAGATACATTTTGGCCTCCTCCAGTGGTTCCGGAGATGCTCTATAGTGCCCACTGATGATGGGTTCGCGGGCGCAAACTTCTTGAGTTTGGGAACCGGGACATCATCATCACCACCAGCACCACCTACTGGGAGAGTGCATAAGGATTTAGAGAATCATGAAATCGATCTCAATTTGCCGCCAGTAGATCAGTACGAGCGAGAAACGAAGGGGGAGAGTAGCACTACTTACAGCACGACCCAGGAGGAGGAAGAGGAGGTATCCAATTCCAACAACAACAACAGAAGATCGGGAACTAGACTTGGTCGTGGTAGGTTGCAATAGCAATTCTCTGAGGTGAAGAATTGTAGATCATCATGGGGCAGCAGCTTGAATTCCAAGTTCCAATAGCAGGAAGTCTTAGTGTACAGAGGAGTGCGGCACAGGTCGGAGCTCAACAAGTGGGTCATTGAAATCCGCCCAACCACACACAAGCGCAAGATTTGGTTAGGAACCTACAAGAGTCCAGAGGAAGTTGCAAGGGCTTACGATGTAGGGATTCATTATACAGGGAAAAAAATCCCTCTCAACTTCCCTGAGTTTGTCAAAAATCTCCCAGAGCTCCCACAAGGACTTAACTCGGAAGAACTTGCTCCATTGGTGAAGAAGCAAGCTCTCACTGCTGCAAAACGAGCCCGAGTTGAAGGCACCACCACCACCACCACCGAATTGCCACAAACAACAACAACAAAATTATTCCCAAAAGCTATCACCATCCGGGGCTAAGTTCACCATCCAGGGTTAGCTTTGCCACTGCAACTAGACCACTCTCTGTTCTGTTACGTTGCAGCAACACCCAATTTCTCTAGATCCATCACCTTACCTCTTCCACACCCCAAGAGCTCAAGCTCCTGTCTGTCATGTCGTTCGTTTGTCTACTTCGCTTGACATACGTTTTTGCAGATTTTGACACCGATTACTTGATTTATTTTTTGGTTTGTTTATGCTGCATGTGTGTTCTGTGACGACGAAATAGACTTAGTGAATGTGAACGCATGCAAAGAGTTGATGAAGGTGTAGAAGCCATAGACATAGTGGAGCAAGCCATCAAAGAATCATAATAAGATTCCAAACAACTATGTGAACCTCCCGAGGAAGAACCACACATATCGGATTCAACAGCTGCCTACCGTGATATAAAGACGGTGGGTGCCATTTTGGCAATTAGACATTAGAATGTGTAGTTAACACTGCAAGTTCTCTGTACATTTCCAAGATGTTGTGTTGTTTCTTTTTCCTCCAAATGTGGAAGATGAAAAAGTCTAGCTGGCAGCTCTACTATGAAAGCAAGGTGTGTGTAGTACAGATTGTACTGATGCTAGAGTCGGCAAAGCCGCTTGGCTACATGTAGTATTCCAATACCTACAATACCAGATTCAAGGCGGCTTCAATTCCAAGTTGTGCATTAGAGTGTGTTATTTGCTTCAAAATTTGGCAGTGAATTGTTACTACTGATGATAAGAGAACATGAAAATAGATATCAAAAGTTTGCTTGCCCATAAATAGTGTGGGTTTCTTCAACTGCTATGCAAATGATCTTCATGTGTGTTATCTGATGACTCTTCTTCAGTGTTTGGAAATATTTTTGACAAGGTTTTTCCCTTCTTCATTTGGCAGCTTTGTCATTACTCCAATCCTTTGCACATGGTACCTTGCTTTGACTGGTAGTACACATTTCTAACTTGGTGGACTTGCAAGATCAAAGCTTCACTTACTTGGGGTGTCCTCAAGTAAGAATTCTTTTTTTGGTTTGATTGGGATGGTCTAAAAGGTTTCTTTCTTTCTGTTGTGGTCTGAAAATTGTAGCATTCTGTATCTATTTTGTGTTGCAGAATTTGCAAATTTGTTTCTCTAGACCAAAGGTGTACCCTATAGCGTACCTTACATAGACAATATAATTGGTGGTTTGCAAGGTGAGTATTTGAAAATTGGCGAGAAGGGCCGGATTACCAGAACAGTCTCGGTGCAAAATAATCTTGCCGGTTATTTAATATGTTTCCCTTTCTTAAAGGTGTTTTCCTATGTGAGAATATGGGTCATGGTCTGCCAGTTCCACTTTGACAGGTTCCCGGGTAGGTGGAATGGCAGCAAAGATCAAGGAAGTAGTATATCACGGAATCTGCCAATTACAATCCATTGTGCCCAATTAGGTGGGAGTGATACATTTTGATGAGCCTGGTAGGGTGAGCCAAATTTTCTAAACGGGCAACAAAATGGGCACATACCTACTGGTACATTCTGTAACGTAATGGTTTTCATGATTTACAATGGGACATGTGCATTACCAAAAATGGGCAGCTAGATTTTGCACAGCTGTTAGGTCAAGCAAACCCTAGAAGACTTGTCCATTATTAGCTTTGTTTTGCAACATTAGAGTTATCCGTAAAGTAAAAAAAACACAGCACCACCAGAACCCTAAGTTTGGTCATACACAGGGTGAGATTTTTAAAATACCTGCAAAAAAGTACATTAGCATTCAACTAGGGATGAAACTCAGAAAACCATCAACTTTGGTGGTAAACTGAGTTTCATCCTATCTTTCCTTTTTCCTGAGCGCCTCCACTGCTGCTACATATATTTCGACCTTTATGCATTAAAAAAAAACCCAATTAAATTGGTAACCAGGGGTATCACACCTATGATAATATTGAAATTCCATGTAAAAAATTCCCATGGTGTGTGGCATGTAAAATGTAAAATGATGTGGATGCCATGTCAACCTAATAATTTTACTTGATTAGGTGTTATAAAAGATGTCTTCCTATAAAAGTGACGTGTCAAAAAACTATTCACACATTTCCAATTTTGAATTACACACAACCAAGAACAAATTGCGTGTAAAATTCACTTGTCAACTTTTTATTGGATGTTATGCGTTGATAAATATGTAAATGTTTGAGTCAATTCACTTTGCTAAAACATGGCATATATGATTACATGTTAAAAACTTAGGTTAGTTAAACAAAACAACTTAACTTAGGTCACTTAAGTTAAAAACATAGGTTAGGTGGGAGCCTAGGTGGCATAACCTACACATTTTAACTAATATTAACCATGTATATTACCCTAGTTTAGATTAAGGTAATATGTTGCAGGAATAAATATTTGAATTTTGATTTCCTCACCGAAGGGCAAAGTCTTGACCATCACACCAACTTTTTTGTAACTTTAAACATTTTTAAAAACCTACTAAAGTGACTTATTTAACTTACCTTAAGCTACCCAAGTTATTGAAGCATGTACCTAACGGTTGGTTAGTTGGCTACTTAGGCTACATAAAGGTTTACCTAGATGGGTCTACCTAGGGGTTGCCTAAGCTACTCATGTGCTACCTAGGCTACCTATGGGTTACTTAAAGGTTACTTAAGTTATGCTACTTAGGGATTTTTAAGTTACTTAAAGCCTACCTAGGGGCTATTTAGGCTATGTTTTCATTTGTGATATCTATGATGTCATGTGTGAATTTTCGATTAAATAATCCGTGATTTAAAGTCGCAACATTGATCTAATAGTCACATGTATTATGTTTTGTTACACCCATGTGTCAAGGTTTCATTTGATATTTTTCCACTTGGAGATGTAGACATTCATAATAAGTTACACAATGGGGATTAGTTGTTACCACTTGTCATGATTATATGGGTCAAAACAATGCTTCTTTGGGGTTTTCCAAGTCATGAGTCTTGCGTGCTTGGATTCAAAATGCACTCTTGTTGATTTTGTTGATTTTGTTTGTTTTTTTCGCCATTTTTGCACCTTGGAAGTATTTTGTAGGTGTGCTAGCACTATAAATAGCTTTGACATCCATAACCTTGATGTCAATTTTGTCCAAAGGAACACAATGTTCGCACTCTTGCTCATTGGTGTGACTTGTGGGGTTTAGTTTTTTCTATGAGGTTAATTTCTTCAAGTCATCACGCATGTTTGCCCACCTAGGCATGTCCTTCAACATGAACCAATAATTGATGAAGGTGAAGCTAATGTGTTTCAAGTGCTTCAACTTGTAAAGCTCCACTGCCTTTTACAAAGTGTTTTCATGGGAGATCCTAGATTCATCCAACATAACCATAGATTGATAACAATTGCAAAACTTGATGATGTCATGTTTTATGACCCCCCATTTTGTTTCCATGGATCTTGCAAGTCTTTCAACACCATCATGTTTGTTTTTGTTGTAGTCTTCACACACCTTGTCTCAAAATATGTTGCTTCTATGACCATTCCCCATATTTGGGTCTTTGTTGATGTGCAAGAAATTACACCAAAGTTGATATTCTTCTTTAGCAATAATTTTTCTCTCTTTTTCATATGGAAGCTTGTGAAATGGAGTCTAAAATAAATGCTAAAGTTGCTACTAATGCCATGGATGCTTGTGTGATGTCAACATGATGTGACAAAAGTTGCCATGAAAGTTGATTTGCAAGTCCTGTATTTTGCAACAATTTGTTGAATGAAAGAGAAAATTTTGTGAGGGTCAGCTTGGTTTTTAAAAGTTGAACTAAACAATCGGTGGAATAGTTATTAGTGTTAAGTTACCATTAGTGCAGGATTTTGAGTACCCAAGTGGAGATGCTCTTAGTGGCAGTAGGATACAATGGAACACCCAGAGCAGAAAACACATGTACATATAGGAAACACAAACCCTAAATCCCCATTCCCGCTGAAAACCACATATTGACAAAAAAACACATCACCTTGAAAGACATAACTTATCTTCTAATTTGCTTGGGTGAGGGGTGGAGGGGGGATAATTAATACTGTACTAGTGTGAACCCCGTGCCTAATGCACATGTGTGTGTGTGTACCCCTTGTACATCTAGTCATAGAAACACATCTTGTCCATTGAGCATGCAATCCCGAACCTGTTTGGAAAAAAATTAAATAAGTTTCAAATCTCTTGGTATATCTAAGAATAATAGCCCATCTAACCTCCCTTTGCACAAAAGCTGTAAAGGTGTATAGAACGACGACGACCAAAGTGCGCTCAAAGGGATTCCAAGAATGCCCCCACAAAAAAGCAAAGGAAGGCAATAAGCAACTGGAGCAAGGGTTGTTCACATGGGAAGTCCCAAACCCTAACATCATCTCAACTCGCTTTCCTCATCATCATCATCGCCCGTTGTCGCTACCACCCACTGGCCACACACAGTCATGCGTTCCTATTGGCCAACATCCTGGGCCATGGGCTAGTACTGTTTAGACACACAACGGGTGGATCCTCCTCTTCTAGTGGCCAATGTGGTTTTCAAAGTTGTAACTAATAATAGGGCCACATGTATTATTACCTATATATATGTATATGTATTTTTTAATTAAAAAAATTTTGTCTAGTGGTTTTTCTTTTTAACCCTGTCTGTATGCGGACATAATATTAGTGTATTAAATAAATAAGTACCCCCAGTTTATAATGGGGGTATTAGCCCATGCCAAAAATGGTGATGAATAGTTTTGGAAATAGAAATTTAATGCAGGCAATGGCAAGGCTTAGCATGCACTCAAAGTGCCTTGATTTTTTTTCTTTTAAATTTTGGGTGGGGGCGGTAGGGGGGGTGGGGGAAGGGTTTTTTTCTTTTCTCCTTTGTTCCCAACATGTTCCCTTGAAGTTCCTAACTTGTTCCCATCAAGTTCCCAATTTGTTCCCTTGAAGTTCCTAACTTATTCCCATCAAGTTCCCAATTTGTTCCCCAAGGGTGTCGCCAATAGCACCTTGCTTTAATCCCATATTGACACTGGTAAAAGATGGATCAAAGCTATCCCCAAGCAGATTTTGACTTAATTGATGACATGTTTGATTTTTTTTTTAAAATCGAGATATAATTAAGCTCGCACACACCCCATTCCCCCTTCTTCGCCCCCCCCCCAAAACACTCCCCTCACAAAAACAAAAAAAAAGGAAGAAAACAATGCCAAACACCCCCACTTTCCTACGGTTTGGTGCGCGGGAACTGATGAGCCTTTTTGAAGTTGGGTTGTTGGTTTTATGTTATTTGGGAATCATGAAGGGGAGATACCTCTAGCCTAGTGGTCACTCACATGATGCCACAAAGCTTCCCTCCTTTGTTTAATACCTACCTACAGACTGAAAATCCAATGTAGAAATCTGGCAATCTTTTACTATTTTCTCACCTCACTTTTGGCTTTTGAAACCCTCCAAAATCGCGCACATCTTTAATATAAGTGGGGTGCAAAGAGTATATAAATGGCTTTAAATTGACCCAATGCCGAACACAAATTTTGTCGACTGTCACAGGCTGGTTTTCTTCACCATCTGTCCGACGATAGGGTGAAATCTGCACAAAGACCTGTGTATTTTATTGCCTTGACCAGCCTAAGTCAGATCAGTTTGCCTAATTGGTTACCGGCTTATGTTCAGTGATGGGCGCTTCTACCCTAGCATGATTTTGGATTTTCACTAAAAAGAATTCCCCTAGTGCCAGGCATCTTTCAGTTCAATTGCAATATGAATTGATCGGCAACTTGACCTTGGTAGTCCAATAGCTACATGGACCATAAGTATGGATTTTCATAATACTGGCATTGCCTGCTTTATGGTGGGCACTAAATGCTAAGCAAACAGTTTCTAAGCACTTTAGGTTTTTGCAAGTACAATTCTTAGGGCCTGCACAGAACATTTCCTTTTTTATTAGTTGATAATTTTATAGCAGAGCAATTCCCACAATGAGCTGCTGCTTTGTTAGACCACTCCTCAGGTTTAATCATCTTGGTGCATATACATGTATTAATCCAAAAGCTTATTTCTATTCATTCCATTTATTCGTGAACTCATTGGTTTTGTTCTGTTTAATGTGCATTGATTTCAATTAGGCCAATAAATATCCATTGAAGCCAAACAACAAAGACATCTTGAAACAAGAAAGACACATCTTGTACATAACAAATAGAGTAATGTTTTCCAAGAATGAATTGAACATTCCTGAAGTTCTAAAACTGAATAGAAAATGCCCCTTGGAGTTTCGTTTCATTGCCTCCATGGCAATGTGAATGTCACAAAACCATCAAAAATTCCAAATTCCTAGAATCTTGAATTCTCTCACCCCAAGGTTTGCACATTCTGAAGTGACCCATGACTTTGCTAGCTTAAAGTACAACTGGCAGATAGCTGTGGCAGAGATGATAATTTGCAAGACCATCTAGAAAAACAAACCACACAGAATAATCCTGAAAGAAACCATGCCTAAGAAGCTGTTAACAATCCTGACAGACTACATGCCTCAGATGCTCTTTGTATGGGGCACCTTTTTCCCCACATGGATGGTCATTGGTCTCGGAAATGATCCAGTGATGGTCCTACTTACCATGAATCTCTACATGCCAGTGAACCTGAAATACTCAGAGACCTGACTGCTTTAGTAGATGATGTTGGAATTACCTGAAATCACATTATCACATGTGCTGAAATTTTTTCACACATTGTATGCTCAAGCATACCAGCAAAATGCTCTGCAGAGAGGGCTTGTGATCGGAGGTAATGCTGAAACCCACGACTGCTGCATTTACAACAAAAAATGCACTTCAGCTCCAGATACAAACACATATAAGACAATGACATGCCAAAAGGTTTTATTATTCACCAGGAGAGAACATAGACCTTTAATTTCTCACATGCTTGTACAGAAACCTAACAGAAGAGAATTATAGACCAAGTATAGTTCTGAGATTGAAGCGAAATCTTCACAGCAACAAATTTGAAGGTAATACAACAATGGGTGTGGTCATAACCTTATGCAAATTGTTCAAAGTACTAGGCCATCACCTTCATCACAAACATTAGTGACGAACAGCTGCCCTGACTACCCACTGATAATCACAGACAAAATTGGCTGGTAAATCAACCAGTGAGGATCATCTGTTCCTGGCAAATGGCAGAATCTTCACATGAATTGGAGAAAGATTTTCAGCAACAAAATGACACTAACCTGTGTCGGCTTCCAGAAAGTTTATCATGTGCAATTTGGCGAGCATCCTCAAGCTGGCTCATTCGAGTAAGAAATCCCCAGTAGTCCTGCCTAGCCTCTGCACCTAGCAATATGCTCCGCAGTGGCATTACTGCCTCTACTACTTCTTCCACTTCTGCCTGCCTCTCCTGCCTGCCCCCACCCAAGCTCAGATTCATTGTTAGACTCTCAACAACAGCAGCCACAGAATTATGCTCTTCCTGCATGCTACTGAAGTTTAATACATAAACTGCACAATTGCATCCATACATTTAGCATATCAAGAATGAATCCTCTAGGTTTATCAAAAGCCCAAGGTTATACAGCACCAAGCATGCCTGATCTTGTTCACATTTTAGGATAATGCCCTATTTTTGACTTCCAAGTTTGTAGGGAGAAATTGTTTGTAGAGAGGGTTAATATTGTACACATGAACTCTTTAATTGATCCAGCTGTGGCATCCACACCAAACAAAGCCACTAATGATATGATAATCATGGTATGGAAAGAGAAAGAGTAAAGACCTGATCAAATCCTGCTGTGCACAAGAAGACCCTAGCTGCCAGCAACCAGAAGGCAAGCTGGATGAAGAGTTCAATTAGTGCACAGCTTCCGATAGCTGCATTTGCGCTAGTAATGAAGCAATGTCTTTACATCTATCTGCACTGTCAACATGGATATCCTCTGATAGGCCTGGTAAGCTGGAAAGAACATCACAGGCTGAAAGGCTTGTTACAAGTTTATCTAAGACATAGCAGCTCTCCAGTGCATGCCGACTTGTAGAAGTCTTTGTGGTGTTCGCGATGGTCCTCTTCCTAGTGCTAGTCCTTTTTGTGATGTTTTTGAGCTTCCCTTAGTGCAGCTCCTAATGAATTGAACACCCCCCCCACCGCCCCCCCGGCTTGTTCATGATAATTGTCTTCTTGGTGCTAGTCCTTTCCTTGTGTTAATCCTCTTCCTGGTGTTCTTGAACTTCCTTTGGTGTTGTAACTCTCCTTGGTGTGGCTCTTGATAAATTGAACCCTCCCTTTTTTGTTCGTGATGGTCTTCTTCCTAGTGCTAGTCCTCCTATAATGTTGGTCTTCTTACTGGTGTTGTTCATCTCCTCCTAGTGTTGGTCCTTTCCTTAGTCCTCTCTTGGTGTTCTTAATTTTTTTCTTGGTGGATCAAACCTCTTTGAGTTCTTGGTGATTTTTAGTTGGTGCTTTTGAGCTTGGAACCGTGGAGTTCCTAGTGGTTGTTGAACCATTAAATTACTATTCCAACAACTTTTATTCAACCCTTCTACCCTAATTATTATTATTATTATTGCATTTGTTTTAAGCTTATCCCCCCCTTATTCTATTTTCATGTTTTAATTCATGAAACACTAGACCCTACTCTCCGTTTTACTCCTTTTAGTTGTTTGTTTCATTAAGTTGTTGTAAACTGTTGCAATTCCCTTTTTGTTTTCCATTTGAGCCTTAGTTCACTGTTGAGCTTTTTTCTGAAGATTTGTTGTTCAACCCAAGTTCACACCCCTATATCTAAAAGGGTGAGCTTGCAATCCTTCTTTGAAATTGTGGTGAATTTTATTTCATCATGTTTCTTTGATTACTTCAGATGACCAAGCTATGATGAAAGTAACTTGCTGGTATCTTATAAGATCCTTTTTAGTTGTTTGTTTTGCTATAGTCATTGTTGTTGTTACCTTTTTAGCCTACTTGTTTTGCTTCTCCTTGTTTCTTGTTTCTTTAATATGTTATGTTGTCACCTTATCCATTGCCTTTTGCCACATAATGTTTAAGTATTTTTTAAAAATCACAACATGACTTTGTAAATAATCAATTAAACAATTCTCTTGCACTAGTCCTTCTTGCATGGAGATGTGGTAATGACAGTTCAAGTTGTTGCCTACCAATGTTTCTTAAGTTTTGAGGATTCTGCATTCTACTCCCACATTTATTGAAGACCACTTTAAGGTTTCAACCAAATTTTTTATTAGAAAAATAGATTCAAAGTTAATGATTATAGAAATAGTAGGCATGTCCACATAATACCTAGGCTGATCTTGAACCACATTATTCGGTATAGATTCATGAGTTGTAGGTTTTATAGTTGAAACTATATTGATCATGATCAACTTTTTTGCAACATTTTGTTTGCCCATTCCATCTCCCCATTCTCTTCTTGATTTGATTAATAATCATCATTTTGCTATTTTCCAATCTAATTCACTATTGTATATAAGTTATTAGGCCTTGTTCTTTCATCCATGGCTTTAGGGTTTAATGGGCAAATCCATATACTTTTGAACCTTAAGATGATATTTTTTCTTGAAAGTGCTTGGTTTAGTGCTTTATCCACCCATCTTGCCAAAACTATTTTGTTTTGTTCAATGTAGTTCCTATTAATCATTGTTGTGTTTCTTTCCTTTTAAAATTTTGTTTTGAAAGGTTTGAAGCAAGCTACGTCTAAAGGCTGTAATGCATGGGATGTTTGTGAGGGCAACATAACCATATCTAGCCCAAATGCTTATGCTTGTTTAATTGCCCCAAGGGTGACATGGAATCCATGGCCATTGAAGATGAACAAATGCATATTTGGTAGAAAGATTATGCTTCTAGTTGTTTGGAACTTGTGATCAATGCATAGAACTCCTCAAAGTTTGACCATATTAAATTTTGATAAGTTGTTTATGTGTAGGCAATAAGTGTGTATAACAAACTATGACTTCTTGGAGTTTGAAGAAATCTACTTCTCTTATAGTTACTTATACTATATCTAGGAATTATAGAATTTTGAGTCTAGTTGTAATACAAAAACTTTTGAACTTCTAATTTTAAAGTTCATCTATTGTATCTTTTCCTAGATGCCCTCTTGCATCCGTCTTTAAAAATCTTGGTTTTCTTTCTCTTCTTTGGCAACACAAGGATGTGATTGTTGATAATCAAGCTTTTGGAGCTCCTTTTTGGTTAGTTTAGTGTGTGTGATTTTTTGATTTAGCTTTTGAGGCTCTTCTTTGGCTACTTTAAGTTGTAGAATTTGTTCTTGTTGATCTACTAAGACGTGTTTATGATCTAGAACTCTTTATTTTTATGTTGCTTGGCCTCTGCTGGTCTAGCCCATATGCTCTCAAAACCTTGATGAATGACTTGAGGTTAAATTAGAGCATTGCTTTGTGAATTTGATGTTTTTAGTTTTCGGTGGGAATGGGTGTGCACAAATTAGGGGGAAATTAGAAAGGTTCCCCCAATTAATGTGTAGGATTTGATTATCCATTTGATTCTTGTAAATCCTAATCCTTGTCTATGATCAGTTGTGTGTTATTTAACATGACCTATAGACCCCATCACCAAACTTCTTCCCTTTTATTGGTCAATCCAATTGTTTATCACCAAACTTTTATTTCCACATCAAACATCAGGCCTTTGAAAAATTGGCCCAACTTTTTCCTATAACCAAACATTGAAAGTATCTCATGTTTCCCCTATTCCATAATGAAATTCAGCTAATCACCCATCACCAAACATGTCCCTTGTGAATTTATTCAAACTTTTTACAAATATGACCACCAAAATCTCTAATATTGAACACTAAAACTTGATGGGTGGTTAGCAATATGAAAAACTTAAAACAAATTATTTTCAACCAAGCATTTGATGGTAGGCTAAAAGGCGAACACCCAGAAGAATTGTTTTGTTCTAACATAGGCAGGCTGCCACACTAGGTGGATGCTTGGTGACCAGCCTGTGTTTGGTGATGGGCCTCTCTATCCTAAGAAGAGCATCTCCAGGAGTACTTAGTCTGTGTGACCCTGCAAAAATATTTTTCACATCCAAGTTTAGATATTTACTTTTTTGCAACCCCACCGATAAAACTGAAATTGGGACAGCAAATAGGTGGGGTACTACTACTACCAAACCACCTGGACCAATCATTATGATGGGCCAATCAGAAACACTGAGGGAGCAGTCAGATCAAATTTATTACACTCTTTTCTGCGCCTTTTACCAGTCACCGCAAACTGTTCAATTCTGCTGAACCAAAACCAATTTCTTAAGCCAAACCGGCGTGTTTTGACTTTTCTTCATCCAATTTTACTGTGCAGGATCACATACTAAGCAGTGCTGGAGATTCTATAACAACAATTCACATAAACACCTAGTGAACATTCCTCAAAATGAACTCCCAACTGTTCACAGAAACACCTAGTGAAAAGTCCTCAAAATGCACTCAAAAACAGTTCACAGAAGCGCCCAGTGAACATTCCTCAAAATCTGCCACCAAATGAAAAAAGCGCTACTTTCTTCTTCTGGAGTTTCTCCCTTCGAACAGACGGAGAGAACCAACAAAGAAACATCCTAAAGACTTTAGGATGCGCGTGTGAAGGAAGGAAAGAAGAAAGGAAGGGACAAGGACTTGAGAAACAACCAAATAAAACTCCTTCCCTTCTACACTAAAATAATCACTTGCTCTTCCGTGTGTGTGTGTGTGTGTGTGTGTTTTTTTAGGGTTTTGTTGGGGTGTTTTAGGGTTTTGCCTCTGATACTGTCGTCGTCGTCTTCTTCCTCTTCTTCTTTCCTGTGCAACGGTTGTTGGGTCGCCGATTGCATATCGAGAGGGCCGGGTTGCGGCTCTCGCTCGTAGCCGTAGATTGATTGCAAGTACAAATTCAAAAGAATTTTTTTGAGTTTTTGAATGGAGAAAACAGGAGGGCGACCACAAGGATGGTCGTCGCTCACTCGTCAGTACCGTGACTTCTCGTTGGGTGGTGGTGGTGGTGCTTCTGTTGCGCATCATGGCGGCTTCTCTCCTTTGGCATCGCTTCCCTACCAAGAGGTGCAGTCGCGGACCGTGCCTTTGCAGCAGAGACAGGCGGCGTCGGGTCAGAAACCGGCGGCACTAAACCCTGTGGATCATCTGAGTAACTTGATAAAGCGGGAAACGCAGCAGACTCAGCAGCAGATTATACTGTCGAGGCTGCGGGAACGTCATAGCTGGGCGGACGAGGTTTTAGTACAAGAAGTGCTGCAAGGTGTGGGCGGGATCGAAGCCGTCGCGTCAGCCCAACTCCAATCCATGGCTCCTCATGAAAGCTTCGGAAACCAGCTCCGGAGACGAGATCAAGTAGAGCAGGCAGGTCGGAGGAGTAGTACTGGTACGGGAGTGGAAAGAGATGCGGGAACACTGCCGCAGTCGGAAAGGGCAACTGGTAGTGAGGAAGTGGACAAAGACGGAGACGATGGCCTCGAGAGCAGCCACCGGAGCTTGCAAGCAGATGATGTGCCCATTGAACCTGAGTGGGAAGACGACGACGTTTACTCGCGTGCTCGCCGAGAAGCTTTACGCATGAACAGGTACATCGTTTTCTTCCCTGTTCCAGTTCCAGTCCTCGCGTTAGGTTTTTACCCATGTGCAAAGAAGAAGAAGAATTAGGGCAAGTTTTGAACACACAAGTTTGGGAAGCTTTTGTGAGAGAGGAAGAAGAAGAAGCTGAGAGAAGAATACTAGCTGATTCTTCTCACAAAACAATGAAGACAGCAACAACAACCTCCTCTTACAGAAACCTGCGCCCTCTCACTGAGAAAGAGCTTTGGAGAAGGAAGAATTAGGATTAGGGTTTTTGTGATCCATCTCTTCAAGGCTTTTTGGTCTGTCAAAGCAAAGATTTTTTTGCAGCCTTCTTTTTTTCTCCCAGAGTTGGTTTGTGTGGATGATCTGAGATCAGTCTTTGGAGAAGAAGAATTAGGGTTTTTGTGATCCATCTCTTCACAGGTTTTTTGTGTCTGTCAAGCATATGCTTTTTGCAGCCTTCTTTTTTTCTCTCAGAGTTGGTTTATGTGGGTGATGATGGAGCAGAGCAAGGGCCAGGCATGCCCATGGAGCTGCTAATGCGTTTATGGCTGGAGACCATAGCCGTGCAAAGAAGCTGTCACGGGAAGCTCAAGAAAAGTCAATACTGGCTGAAAAACTTCATGCCCAAGCTGCCAAAGAGATTTTCAATATCAAGAATTCTCGTAAGGGTGGCAGCAAATTGATGACTTTTCCTAATTGCAGTTGTACATGATGCTAGTGTCCTTAGATGCTTGCTTGCTTGCTTTTACAGTGACAAGCTACAATGAAATGCTTTACCCTAACAAGCAAGCTTGCTTGGTTGTTGCAACTGGAATGTCTCTTGAGTTCTAGCTGACATCATGACCAAGTCTTTGCTATTGCTTCCAGAAATACAATAGAGACTCAGCATGCAGATTTTGTATAATGTGTTTGCTGAGATTTTGGGGCTGGCTATTATATAGTTATCTACACCTCTTGTCAGGTGCTGATGATCATGTCAGTGCTTAGTCATGGCAGCTCATTGTCACTGCTATCTGTGATGAAGGTGATAGTCTGAGGCTTTGTGAGTGACTCTCATAAGAATATGATCACACTCATTATCATGTTAGCTTGAAAGTGTGGTTGTGGAGATTTTCTGCAATCTCATAGACATAGATTTTGAATGGATATATTTGAAAGATATTTAATTATCTTCCATTGCAGTTTTTGAACAATAGCACAGAGAGAAAATTGAAAATGCTGAAACTTGTTGTGGGTTTGGGAGGTGCAGAGAAAGATATGTGGACACTTGATTTACATGGGCTACATGCCATGGAGGCTGTTGACGTGTTACAACAGCACCTGGGACATTTAGAGCAAGAATTAGTCAAAAATCCTTCAACTGGATTTACACTCGCACAGATGAAAACAGAGAGCTTCTCAGAGAATAGGGAAAACAGATCTAATACCAAACTACAAGATGCTGAATCTGATAATCTAAGTGTACGACTGACATCAAGGATAGGAGTAAAGAAGGAACTCACAGTCGTAACTGGTACTTCTCATAACCTATGTTGTAAATGTTTGTAGCAAGATTGGGTTCAGATGAATGCAGTTTGTTGAAGTTATCATTTGATGGTAGACACCTTTCATGTTTCTGAACCTCTATTTTAGAAATTGGCATGTCCTCAAAAATCTTGCCACCAATGTTCTCTCTCTCTCTCTCTCTCTCTCTCTCCTTTCTTGTTTGGTTTTCTTTTTCCCTTTTCTCTTTCTGTTTCTTTGTTTTTGGGCCTCTTTCTACTTGAGTTTTTGTTTTCTCCTCTTTTGGCTTTTGATGAGCTAGCCAGCATCATGGCTGATTTTCCAGTGACTGCCTTCAGGCCGTGTGACAGAAACCCAGTGTGTCATTTAATATTTGATATTAGCCTCCACCCATTACCAGGAACTGATGAAGTCAGTGGATGTTATGCTAGGTGGTCAATACCATACAGGTTGCTGTTGAAGCTTCCTGAATGTGTATATGCCTGTGACTGTAATTCAAACTGCTCTTTTGTTTTGTTCTTCAGTCTTGTTTTTCTTTTCTTCAGGGTTCAGTCACCTCATTTCATGCTTGTTGATTTGGTTGCTGTTATGTTGTCAGATCTATAACATCCATAACCTTATTTTCTGGTCATACTTCAATTCTTCAGGTTGACTTAGATTGTGTGTGTGGAGAGGAATTCCCAGCACTTACAAAGATATTTAGAAATTGGCATCCAGAGATGGGGAATGTAATGCTGGTGTGACTGAGGGTTTTGATTAGCTATGTTTCTTGAGTGCTAGCCAATAGAGTGATGATGTATTAAGGGAATGGGAATGACTGCAGGACTTGGAAGGCATAGCAAAGGTGGTCCATCTCTGCCAGCGGCCATCAGAACATTTCTTTTGAGTCAAGGGTATGGTGTTTTCTCTTTGAACCAAACTCATTTGGCTGTTGTATGTATTAAACAAGGTTTCAAATGCAGTTCTACTGGGAGGCTCTGAATATGTGCTTTGCTGCATCTGGATGGTGTACCTGATGGCATGATTTCTATGGTCAAAATTGAGCTCATTGTCATAATTGCATTGAAGCAGTGTGTTGGTGCATGTTCTAATAGAGTCTGATATATCTGTATTTAAGATAGAAAATCGTGTAGTTTTTGGACATCTGCATGGATTTCTCATGGTCACGTATCATATGCTGACCATGTAACTTCAATGCAGATGTCCAGAGGTTGCAGGATTTTGAGTATGTTGAGGGGATGCTATAGAGGGAAACAAACACTGAACACTTAGCATTAAGCAGTAGCGCTGGTTATCAAGGGAACTAGTCTCAAATCAAATACTGTCACAGAAACACGAGGATACATGACTGTCAAGTTACTGCTCTCTGTGCTATTTTTGGAATTTCAAGAGAAGCTGTTGCATCATTCTGTCACTCAAGCATGTTTGTTTTGTACAGATACAAGCTTAATGACACAAGGCCAGGTGTGGTGGGTGTCTATCCAAAGCTTCGCTACTTCAGGGATTCAAACAAGGTTGCAGAGAATGGTATGCAGCTTGAATAAAATGTGCTCTATTAGCTGTACAATTCACTGGTTTAGATGTACAATTTGTATCACTACAAGTTAGTACCTTTACCCTTAAAGAGGGGACTGACATCTGATATTGGACGCGGAACTTGGGGATGTTTCTTCCTTGCTCAGAATACTCATCCTCACCTGAAATACTCATTGTATCAAGACCTGATTGGATAGTGATCAAAGCAGTGATGGAGATCAAGGGAAGTCATTATATGTATGTAGTTTGTAAGTCTGATTCATTCATTCAATTGTAACACTCAGAGCCAATTTTTTCTCGCTGCAGCTGCCATTCATGTAATGAAAGCACATTGTAGTACTCAATGGAACCTTTATGTGCTGGGCTTCATTGTTGCATGCTTGACGATCAATGGGTCTGTCTGAGAACCCCTCAACAATTGCTGGTTTGTTGTTCTTAGGTGAAAATTATCGTAACAAGAGTGGGTTGCTGTGGTCATTACAGAGGTGGTTTTGAAATGTTTTTTGTAACAACTTGTTGCCCTTTTCCCTTTGTTCTTTAGGGCAATTGTGGAGCAGAATTTTGTTCAGTTTTGAGTGCAGCCTGTGTAGGGGGATTGGACATTGGACTGATAATGCCCTTGTTTGGGAGTACACTCTGAAGGTCCTTTACACATGGCTTTTAATTCTGATGCGTAATGGTTACCATTCTGAAAAGAAAGAACCGCCCACACTCAGAAACTCACAGTTCTTTGCTGATTCTGTCATGAGAAACCACAGGGTCTTTGAGATTTCAAAATTAGCAGAACCAGAGGTTTTTTTCATTTGGAACGTCTTCATTGTTTTTGCTTCTGAGTGTGAGTTTCTTAACACTTTTTAGCGGGTTCTTACATTTTCTATTTTTCATAATGTTCTTTCTCTTTCTTCTCACATCTTTTGATTTAAAATTTGCTTCAGAGTCTTAAGGGTTGAGTAATGCCCTCAAACAAGGGCACCACCACATACAGGTCCCTGTTTGGCTAAGGCCTCCGGTAGGCCCTTATTCTCTGGCTACACCAAAATTGGAATTGGTGGTTTTCTTTTTAATTTTTTATATATTTTTTGTTAGGTGGTTTTATTGTTTTGAAACTTTCAAAAACCAAGAACCCAGGGTTAATTATCAAAATCAAATACCTGCACAAGACTGGTATTATGGACCAGAAATTGCACCAAACCTTTCCACAGTTCTCAAAAAAGTAAAATAATTACTAGAAAATTGTCAGTTCTTTCATAACACTTGAAGGTTTCATTCTAACAACCCAAGGTTCATTCTAGTGATGATAATTCATAGAACTTGGTTTCAACTTTAGGTTTCATAAGTTGTCATTTTGGACGACAGTTCCAAGTTCCAAAGCTGAAACTTGTTTAGTGATTCTTAAGTAAAGAAGAATGGAAAGGTGCAATTTTAAATATCATAATGACATTAAACCTTGCACTTTCTGAAAAATGCAATTACTTAAATTTTCTCACATAACTTTCCCACAACAATGTGAGACATTCTAATGTTCTCGCACAACCTTTCATTAATTAATTATTTTTTATCTTGCATCTTGCTTTTTCCCACAAAAAAAAAATAATGAATGGAAACTTATACTTATAATTCATAGGAATCACTACACTAAAAAATTTCCTACATAGTGGTGATATAATTTTATTATTTTCTTGTAAAAGGCTTTCTCACAAAAGGGTACAGACAATTAAAATTTTCATGCAGCCCTAAAAGTAATTAATATTGTGAGGGTTCTAATGTTGTCACTATGATATGTCAATTCAAAGTTTTTTATTTCAATTTTTTTTTTTTCAACTAGTCATGAGCATATTCTCAATACCTGTTCAATAAAATTTGAATTCAATGGAACTTGAATTCCATTCAAAGTAATAGTAGTTGGAATACATGTGGTTCTCATCAATGTTACAATTTTTAAAAAAGAGAGAAATACATCATCACGTGTTGTATGCGTGATGATTCCAAATGCTTATCAAGTTTATACCCAATTTTTTCTTTGTCGTTTCACTTTTTTTCAGCACTATATTAATATTTCTCATAATCATATTATATTGAATTCATGTGTTTTCAATTCACATTTTGAGTTCATATTTCAAACGTCTTGTTCAGTATCTGACTTTGCTGCTTTTGGTCATAACCCTCCTCTGGTTGTCCCTGGGCTTTGTGCTCGCTGTCCTTTGCATAGCAGCAGGGATTCTTCCTATGAGTTGGGGATATTTCCTCATCGCTTCCCTTGGCATGCAAGTGATGTTCAAGGGAAAGCCGTCAGCAGGCCCCTTGCAGCTGATACTTGACAAGAACAACAACAAACTTGTAGCAGAGGCAGGAGTTCTATTCATTTGTTCTCACAGAACATTATTGGATCCCATCTTTTTTTCAGTTGCATTGGGTTGTTGCATCACAGCAGTCACCTTCTCCATTTCTCAATTCTCTGAAATGGTATCCCCAATCAAGACTGTGGCACTCACACACAACAACAGAGAGCAAGATGCCACCAACATTCACAAGCTTCTGGCAGAAGGAGATTTAGCAATTTATCTGGAAGGTACCACTTGCTGTGAACCATTTTTACTATGCTTCTCATCACTCTTTGTAGAGTTTACAGATCAAATCATTCCTGTAGCCATGAATAACAGAAATTCCATATTCCATGGCACCACTGGCAAAGGATGCAAATTCATGGATCCTTTTTTCTTCTTCATGAACCCGAGACCTGTACATGAGATCAGCTTCCTCACACCACTGCCAAGAGGGCTCACATGTGCTGCTGGAAAGTTGCGAAATGATTTTGCAAATTACACACACAGGATTCTTGCAGCCACCTTGTGATTCTAATGCACAAATCTCACACACAAGGATAAGTACAGGGTGATTGTTGGCAATGATGGAACTATTCCTGTGAGAAACACTCCTTCAATCCTTGCCACAATATCATCAAATGTACAACAATAGCAACCAAATGTACAACAACAGCAATCACACAGACAACAGCAATAATTTTGCAATGAGCTCATGCTAAAAAAGCCCAAGCTCATATTCAGACTGCTGAGCCACATTTGTAACATAAGACAACATTCACAGCATCTAGAGCAGAGATGACATGACAAAGACTGGTTGTTAGCTGCTTGTATGAGCCCTCTGAAGTTCAACCCATGCTATTGTCCTTGAGGTTTGCAATGACAGATGCATCCCAAATGCTAAGGTTGCCCATAATATACCTACTTATAGCATCGAGAAATAGACCCACCAGGAACACCAACTGACGGGTCTCCACTCATCAGTCACTGTCTCATCATCTAATTGCAAACAAGTTTTGCCCTTCTCTGGCAGCCAGTACAGCTGAAATGGTTTCCATGGCTGATAGTACTGCTGCTTTCACCATGATGATATTTATGACCCAATCAATCCTCCATTGATTTCCATGGCTGAATGATACTGCTGCTTGACCTCGATTATGTTCGTGACCCAATCCTTCAACCATGTCCTGCCTCCATGCATTTCCACTGTACACTACAGAATCCACTTTCAAACTGAAAACCTACTGGAGAAAGGCTCCAAATTTGAAGAGGACAAGAATACCAAGAGTTGATGATGATGCTGGTCAGTCAGCACTGCCCCACAAATATCATGAGAACACATTAATTTCCATTGTACTATATACTACAGAATCCACTTCCAAGCTAGAAATTTACTGCTAAAAGGATCCAAATTCAAAGAGGAGAAAGGATACCATGAGTTGATGATGGTGGTCCTCACTTGCTGCCCCACTGTTCTTTAGTGGCCCAAACACTGTATACCACCTTAAATGAGTCAAATCATATTCACTCTGGTGCACTTGCATGAGCACCAAATAGCAATTGAGTTGTCTTCTGTGCAGAGACATCTCAGAATGTGAATGGGACAAATTACTTGAAAATTATACTGTAAACTCACCAAATAACTTTACATCAATAGATGAATTTGTGCAATTTGCATTCACGTGGTCAGGTTCTCCACCAGATGCACTGAGTTTTTGACAGACATCAGATAGAAAGTTCAGGAGTGGAGAATCATTTGAGGTTAGCACATAGTATACACTGAAGGACGGGCACCAGCAACAGCTCAAATGGTGGACTCTCTCAGTTTGCAATCACATGTTTCAATGTATAGGGCAAACCTGGAATAGAATATAGATGAATGAATTGAAGAAAGGAAGACAGGGAAGGATTGGAGATTGCAAATACCTCTTCATGAGTACTGTGAACATCTCCATACTTACAACCTGAATAAAATTCAGAGATAGACCTGATAATAAGGTTTTAGATGTTGCGAATCTGACAACCTCTCGACAAATAGGAAATAGAGGAAATCCAACCCTAAAGAACACAGGAAATAAAAACAAAGCTGAGGACTGGTTTGACCAACAGAGTGACAGTCACATGCACAGAGACCATCAATAACTCGTGGCAAGCTAAAGCAACATGCCCACTGACTCAATCAGCTCCCAGCCATACTGGAAACATCACACACTATCCAACATACTGAGTTTCTGCCACAAAACCATCAGTAATGGGAAGAGACTCCCCAAAATGCTGGCTAGCCCAACAAAACCTAAAAGAGAAGCAGCAGAACCAAGCGGGGGAAAGAAAAACCCAAACAAGAAAAGAGGAAGAAAAAGACAGATAACAAAGAGAGGGCATTATCTTTGAGGGCAAACTGGCCTTTGCAAGGCTTCCTAATGAGGATGAAGCCCTTGAAAAAATCATTTTGAAGATGAAAATAGGAGAGAACAAAGCAGATGTCAAGGTGAGGAGAGTGCTGATACATGAGTGAGACAGCCAGAAATGTTGTAGAACTTCATTACACTCAAGATTCATCACTGCTCTCATGTATCTGTTGCACAGTCAGACAAATTTGCACTCACCTAAGAAACGACAACATAATTTCTCACTTCTCATTTGAATCTAAGCTAAACAGAGTGTCCTCACTACAGGTGAGCATGTGCAACACAACTACTACACCAGCAAGAAATGAATGATCATTGCCTGCTTACATACATGATCCCATAGTCTACATGCATGCTCCAAGCACTAACAAGAAACAAAGCAATGGCTCTTGGAGACTACTTCACCCGCCTGCGCCCTTCTTCCTGCCCAAGCCCAATTGACTGTCTTGCATTTTGGATGCCTTTTGGGTCTACACATCAGATCAAATCAAAAACACAACTGTCAAGTCTGGAAGAAAGTGTGCCCATGAGATCAAAGGTGCTCAACACTACCAATGTAGAGAAGGAAATGCCTTTCTGGAACAAGTTATTGCATCAGTGAGTTCCACCCCCTAAAAATGGTTGACATTTTCATCTTCCCAAGAGTGAGTATGTCAACACATGCAAAACATTTCAGCCTCTAGGAGCACCAAAACCATGTTTAATTTTTGGTCATAGAAATGACCTACTTCCGAGACGGCAACATTATTTTGCAAAATTCAGCATCATATTCACCTCTTTCTAGTGCAAGAACTGGTCTTATCCATTTAGGTCTCAAAATGGATTTATGAAATGATACTGCTATTGTGGAGGAGGACCTGTAACAACCACATGTTCTGGACCACTGCCTTAACCAGATGGAACTGGAAAACATATAGGAGGGAGAACTTGGTCATGATGTTGACAAGCTTTCAGGAGCCAAAGCTAAGGAACAAGGTCAACAGTATTGTCATTCATTCATGCTCCAACAAGCTTGTGACCATGAGATGATTTGCTTTTAGCTTGCTATTGTCCAAGCAAGCATCTAAGCCTAAGGCATAGAGAGGCCTACATAAAGGGTAATGATTGGAGCCTTCCAGATTAACCACAATGCAAGGAGCACAGAGAGAGAATATTGTGAATTACCGAAAAATTGGGTGAAGATGCGAGTGAAGAATCCCAAATTGCGAGCAATACTTTGCCCTAATTGGGGCGGCAGAGGTTTGAGCAAGGTGTCAAAGCTGAATGCCCTTCTTAGAAACTGCAGAGAAAAATGAATCATAGTTACACATGACAATTGTATAAGTATAGACCTCTTCATGACAAATTAGAGGCTTGCATTCACCATTAAAGAGTTACTGGACAAAAGTCCAAAACTGAGTAGTAGCTTTGAGCAAGGGAGTTAGGGAGAGGTGTACCTGAAAGTTCCTTTGGAACGCCAGTTGTAGATCTTCATCGAAATCAAACATGTTGTCACTTGCTGGCTCAGAGAGGTCAGGTAATCCCCTCTTCTGAACAGGGGGTGCATACATGGTGGATCCCCGCCCTGGCTCCTTTGTTGCTCTCATTTTCAAGTGCTCATACTTGTCCTTCTTCTTTGCTGGAGCTGGCTGCCTCCAGGGCGGCGGAACAGAGCTGTTGTTACTACTACTCCCACTAACCATTATTATTCCACCAAGAAACCAAAACTTTCTTCAGTCTTGGAAACTGCACCAAAAAACCCCAAATTGTTTTTTTTGTCAGGTCCTGTGAGAAAAGACAAAAAGGGGAAGTTGATGATAAAGAAGAAACTGATATGAGTCTCATCAGAGGCAGTCACAAGCACCAAACCCTAAAATGGAAATTATGGCAGCAAACCAACCAAAACCCCCAATTGTTTGTTGTTAGATCCTGTGAGAAAAACACGAAAAAAGGAAGATGATGAAGAAGAAGAAACTGATATGAGTCTCAACAGAGACGGTAACAAAGCACCAACCCTAAAATGGAAATTCTCGCATCAAACCAACAACAACCCCAAATTGTTTCTCGTCAGATCCTGTGCAAAAACACTAAAAAAGTAAGAAGAAGAAGCTGACATTAGTCTCATCAGAGACAGTAACAAGCACCAAACCCTAAAATGGAAATTCTCGCAGCAAGAAAACCAACAACAGATGTCCAAGAATTCAAAAATTTAGAGTATAGATTCAAACGAGAAGGAGAGCAAGTCCAAGCTTCTGAACACACAGAGAACAACAACGTCCAAGTTCATGGAGAAACTCAAATGCTCCACAATAAATGGAAAGAAAAACAAGTCCCTGTCCAAAAACAAAAAAAAAAAAAAAAAAAAAAAAAAACCCTCAAAAAATCACCGTTCGAAAATTCAGATTTTGCACAGAAAAGACCAACCTGATGAAACTCGCATGCAACTCTCTTATGCAATCCTCTCTGCCGCTACTCTTGTTTCAAATACTCAAAAGGATTCTATTATTATGGTAATACTTACTTGCCAACCACAATCAAGCGGCTGCGAAAAGGTCGAGCAAAAGCCACTTCTCTTCAAAAAGAAAAACAGCAACCGCAACCGAGCACCCTCAAGCAAAAAACACGAACAAAAGAATCCTCATTGGAGCGGAATTTGCTGTCACCAGAAACGTGCGAGGAAACGAGCTGCGCAGTCGGAGACGACGACGACACTGCGGAGAGAGACCGAAAGGAAGATGAAGATAATGAACAGATCGGATCGACGGTGCAAAATTCACGATCTCTACCATCGGACGCCTCAGAAAAAACCAAAAACAACAACAAGCAAAATTTCTTTTTTCAGTGAAAATTGGAAAAACAGTTGATAAATAAAATTTTGGAAAAACATGAATTCGCCAAAAATTTCGAGTTTTTAAAAAACAAAGCAAAAACCCTTTTAATTTGGTTAACTTCATTTTTCTTTAAAAATATTAATTAGGATTTTTATTTTTTTTCCAATTTTGTGATGTTGCTCAAGTGGCGATAATCCTTAAGTGTATATAGCCAAATAAAGAAATATTAAAAATATGAAAGCATAAAATCTGAAGCACCCTTTTATATTGTATGCAAATTTCACAATTTTCATGAATTTTCTAGTTAATTTTTTTTATGGCGACTTCTTTTATTTTTAACAGGGAATTTGTGATGGATTATTCCTTTTTAAAAAAATATTTTTCACAAAATGGCGAAAATTCACCACCAACAGAAAATCACTGAATTTTGGATATAGTTCCAAAGTGAATTTTGTCCCTAAAATTGAAAGGAATTTTTTATTTAAAAAAATAGTAGCTAATAAATAATTGTGATGATTTTTTTATTTTTTTTGTTTCTATGTTTTTGAATTTGGGGTTTTGGTTTGTGTGGAATGAATTGAAAGACGGGTAAAATAAAATATACGGACCAATTAGAGGAGCGGATGGGGTTTCATCCGCTCCTCTGATTGGTCCATTTAGATATTTGAGAAGATAGGGTCTTGTTCTTGTTCAAATCAATGAAACTGAGTTTTACCAATGATGGGTTTTTTCCTTTTTTTTTTGGGTTTTTTTTTGGGGTTTCAATTGGAGCTGCCCACCATCATCATCATGAGATCGTGACCAGAGTTTTTTTTTTTTTCTTTTCAAATTCCTCAAGTAGGTTTTACTGGCGAGGATTCCCAGCCTTAATTAGCATTAAATGGCGACTGTCCTAGAGTGGGTGGGTTTGTAGTATTTTTACAAAATTGCTGGCGACCTAGGAAATGCTTAGGTCTAAATGTGGCTAAATTCTCAATTCTTGATTTCTCATGTGTCTTTACACATTGCCTTAGTTGCCCACATCTCTTCCCACCTAAACCCTATTAAACCCTAATTTTAATTTAATTTTATTATTATTATTATTATTATTATTTTCCTTTAGGTAATTGTCATCATCAAATTCCAATGCAATTTTGAATGATCTCTCTCACTTTTTTTCCTTTTTCTTTTTTTTTTTCTTTTGGTTTGCAAGTGAGTTTTCAATACTTCGATTTTGTCGTGTGTCTACGAATTGCCTCAATTGACATCTTCTCCTTCCACATGCTTCATGAAACAACTATCGTAATACCTTTACCATTTTGGCCATAATTATAATAATAATAATAATAATAAAATTCAAAATTAAAAAATATACATTAGCCAACTTGCCAAAAGTTTTCAAAAACCTAATTTTAAAGTATTGAAATTATTGATCATGGTATTTGAAGGGTGAAAATTATGAAAATGGCTTGTTTTT
>Ga0209611_10003120_pt1 | contig 28941 bp, 27 predicted proteins | sample S1TSphgellanicum_3_FD_187693 | JGI IMG/M metagenome (GOLD analysis project Ga0209611, IMG submission 187693) | Host-associated microbial communities from peat moss isolated from Minnesota, USA - S1T2_Fc - Sphagnum magellanicum MG (SPAdes) (version 2) | ecosystem: Host-associated > Plants > Peat...
AGTTTGGGTCCTACCACACTTGGGCTTCTTTTTTTTTGAGGTTTTCTTTTAAAATTGATTAAATTTGGAATTTGGTTTTGGTTTGGGGTTTTTTTTAATGTGCCAATTGTAAGTGCCATTTTTGGTTCATAATTCATTTTTAATGGCCTAATACCTATTCATGAAATTTTTTTATAAAAAAAAATTGGGTAAGTGCTCTTTCAAAATAATGGCTTCAAGTTAATGAACATTTTGTTAATAATTGACTCTTTTTTTTATGGCTTAAAACATTCGACAATCTTAGGAAATCCCAACTCATTTTCTTCACTTTGCTTAAAATTTGTGAACAATTTCAGAAAGTTTGGTTGACACCCAACTCTTTTTGCTTTTTGTAGCTTGTAATTTCACAAACAATTATGGGTAAGGCTCAAATGTTCAAACTCGGTTGTTTTTCTCATTTGAATGTATGAAAAGGCCACACATTAGGTAGTGGGACTAGCTGGAGAAGTCAACAATAAACCAAATTGGAAAATAAAATTCCCTTTGAAAAATTTGTAATTCCTGATTTCACACCTGACTTCACACAAAAATAATCCCCAATGCAGTTGGTCAAAATGAAAATATATCTACGAAGTGCCATCTTTATGTCCATTTATATATTCCAATTTTGTTGGGAAGGTGGTCTGGTGATCATGCACAAGTGGCCTTAGGCAAACTTGGCTACATGTGAGAGAGGAAAGAAGAAACATTTAGGAATCCTGCTATACTTTAGCCATATGCTGGACCTTTTGTCTAGTTCTCAGCTATTTCAGAAAAAAATTCCTCAAAATCTGGTGACTTTGGGCCATTTTACTCCAAAAAAAATCTTTTATATGAGTCATATTGGGTTTTTTTTTGTGTCATGAGGATGTGAAATCTAGCACTCACAAAAAAACCCGCTCACTGTTCAACTCTCAATTTAATTACATATCTTTTGATACCTTATGATTGATGTCCAATTTGACACATTAATTCAATGGGAATTTCTCTTGATATGTTTGAAATTTCAAAATAATTCTACATTGACTTTGGCTAATAATAATAAAATTCTTCTTCCTTCTCTCTTTTATCTTAAAACCTCATTTTTTCGCCATTTCATCTCTCCTATTCACCTCTCCTATTCGGTCAATGAGGTGCCTCCCAAGTGAGATGCTATTGGGAATTCTTTGGGGAACATGTCAGAAACTTGGGAACTCTTAGCTTTGACCACCCCCCCGTCCCCCCCCCTCCCCCAGAAACTTGCATGGAAAGCCTACTGTCCACATGGAAAGTGAACAGTGGGCGCTCCACTATCCACACCAATCACAACTTGACACCCCACCTGCACCCCGCACCCACAAGAAAAAAAAGGGAAGGTAGCCCACGCACTCCAAGAGGCAACTTCTCATTGGTTGCATGTAAATCCTATTCCTAAAATTGGCTGCACTATCTTTGGCCTGGACAACTGTAGCCTAGGGTCAGTTTCCACTTTGACAAAAACGAATAAATTTTTTTTTTCCAAAAAATGAATTCGTTTTTTAATTTTGAAATTACATGTTTTTCCACCATCTATTATGAGATTGTGATACAAGTAGTGAACTTATTCAGGGTACAACCTATGATAATCATGATGATTTTCAACATGTCAATTTCATATTTCCACAAAATTTCAATTCACGAGTTTGGGGATTATTTAATGACGAAATTGACCGTAGGTAAGGTGGTAGCCCTTCCTAAGAACACCCTACCTATTGGACCTGCATTCAAATTGACGGCTGCTAAGCAACCCCTATCGAGCTCTGTTCAGCGCTAGTTTCGTTCATCTTTTTGCACACCTTGTTTGGCCTTGCACAGTTCTGCAAGAAACCATGCAACCCGGTTTTCAATGTTCTTCAGTTCTTCAAAAAGAGAACAGAACAATTCTGCTGTTCTTCATTGTCAATGTTCCGGGCAAATGTTTAGCCCTATGGGCACAGGCATTGAGCCCACGTCCTCTCCCGGAGGAAATGTAGCACTAACAACTGGCATTCCATCAGGCACTGAAAATAAGGGTTTACATTTTAGATCTATTGCAAACACAGAGTCCAGAAGGGCAAAATTTTTAAAACCCTGCGGCAGAACAACGCAGTTCTCCGCAGGGCTGCACTGTCAGGCCCAAGTATTCAAGCAATTATTTTTCAAGTGGTATGAAGAGTAGGTAATCAAGCCAGACTCAATCTTAAGAGTCATTGACAAGGATCAGAAAAGGAATAGTACTAGGTATACAATTTGAGCTCCATGCTGCTGTCCACTACCAGTCACGATTGACTGTTTTTATTTTTTCTTATGATTTTCAATAATTCATCATTATTTATGTCAATGTTAAATTTAATTTATATTAATATACATTTCACTGACGTGAAAAGATGCATGTTAATTTATTTTTTCATACTCATGTTGATTTACAAAATGGAGGTAATTATTAGAAAAGGTGCGAGATAGTTATTAAAAAAGTTAATAATAATAATAAAAGTAATTATGAAAAATAAAATGAAGTAGTTAGGCTTGAAACTGAAGCAGTTATTTCTAAAATTGTTTTTGGAATGGTCCATGGATGACCTCATGAAGAATTTCAAAAAAATCCCCCATATATCAGTTCCCATTACTCATCACTCGAATTAGCTTGAAGTTCGAGTGGAGCAAGGAAACAAAGTATTCCTGAGGATTCATTCATTCCTTAGTTTTGTATAGGGTAAGGAACAGCATTGACGCTCTTCCTGGATTTGGAGGCCCAGCCGAGAGTAATAGCTCGAGGCTGGGTCCAATAATCCAGGAAGAGCAGAAAATGGGTTCCATTAACACCATAAGGAGCATTTTAAATTTCAAGAATCTTACAAAGACAGAAGGTACCTGTAACCTTTTCTATATAAAAAAGAGTACATTAAGCTTTTGTAAGATGGTTGAAATTTGAAAGGTGAAGTTCTCTTTGGGGAGGTGCATTTGCGAACAAAGATGAAATTTGAAAAGTCCTTTATAGCTAGATGACATCCTCATTCCCCCAACATCCACTTATAAGGGTTTAGAGCACTATCCTGTCCAACCCAGTCTTCCTTTTGTGAAACACATCTGTTGGCTAGCTTGACAAGAATATTGCACTCAACAAACTTTTCCAAAATCTTACAATGATAATTTTCAAATAGAACCACAGTCTGAAACACACCCCTGAAGCAGTAAATTTCAAAAGCTAGCTAGGTAGCAATTTTGAGAAAATGGCTCAAGGAGTGGTGAATATCATATATAAGTAGGTAAAGAATATAACTGATTACTAAGGTAATTAAGTAAATAGGTGAGGCACCTGGTGGTTACTACATAGGTTAATACGTAGCTAACCACTGTGGTTAGCTGTAGGACAGGAACACAACAGAAAAGTGTTTCCTGTCCACACACCATCAATCTCTCATGGTGTGTTGGTGATTTCTTGGTTCACTTTGGCCAACAATCTCCCTGGTGCATAGTGTCTGTGAAGATGGGAGTTCTTCATTGTTTTGTGTGCATAAACTCCCAGTGCATCCCTGTTTTCTTTTTGCACAAAATTTTGCAATCTTGGGAAAGTTTTGAATTTTTTGTCATAAATTCAATGATTTTTGAAAAAGATCTCCAAATTTTGGAAAAAAATTAAAAATCTTCTTAAAACACCAGTCTTTTCAGTACATATGCAAGTAGGTGGAAAAATTAAAAATTTTAAAAAATTATATATATATATATACAATGACCTTTTTGCCTTTAATATTTTTAATAGCCAAATTTGGCTAAATCAGCTTATGGATGATTGCCACCTCAGCTATATCACAAAATTGAGAAGCAAAAAAAGCAATGGTCCCAAGGTCTTCTCCAAATTACTAGTTTTCAGAGTTGTTTTGATCTTGCTTAATGAAACAGTTTACAGAATTTCTAGCAAAATTGACAGTTACCTTATGTATCTGCTGGACAAGTCAGAGAACAATGCCACCAATCCTTGACAATTACAGAACCAAATAATATATTGTCATTTGTCAGTGTATTATAACCCAAGAATTTCACCCAAAGAGACTATTATCAATTACTCTAACTAACATCAACCCAAAAGAGAGTTTGAATTTGATTGGAAGACTTCAGCCAAATACATGGTTAGTGTATTATAACTCGAGCATTTCACTCCAAGAGACTATTAACAATGACTCACACTAACATCAACCCAAAGGAGAGTTTCAATTTGACCCCTTAAAACTTCAGTCCACAACACAGGCTGCCAATCAATTCCATGATATCATGGTTTTACATGACATTGTCTAGCCTGCAATACTATAGAATGAGTTGTGAACTGCAGATTTTGCAAAGTTAGCAGACAGTGGGTGAGCTTAGTGAGAGTGCACTTAGCAAAATTCACAGCCCATTCATTGGAATTAGAAGGGATCAAATGAACTCGAGCAAAAACCGAAGGAACGCATGTAGATCTGGCCTACTCATGCAGACATGAGGATTCAGCCTCCCAATCCCCTTAATAAAGCCTCTATAACCAAAAAAGAGAAGATGAAAAGAATAAACACAATGGCATATAAAAAACATCTAATAGAGTCTGATTCTCTGGAATCCTACAACTAATCTCATTATTTCATTTGTAAATGCCACAAGCAAGGAGATCTACTACCAATATTTACTGATTCTGACAGAACCCACTGCTGCCCACACAGCCTTGGAATTCTGGTACATGTGTGTGTGTTTACAACACACATTACCTTATGGACAACATACTACTGGCTGCCCAACAACAATTCATACTACTAAAACAACAAGAATTTACTCAAGGTATGGCTTTTGAGGTCAAAACTCTCAAGGTTCACTCGGTCCACATGAGCTGCTAACCATTTTCCCACTGAATGCAACAATGCAGTGTACCTCCACTTCTATATTCTGAAAACTTGAAAAACCTGGAGATCTTGGATCTAAATGCTTCTGAAGGACTTGACTTTGACTAGAAGGTACTAGGCTCATCTAAAGCCACTCTATAGGACAAATACTTATGCAAGAATGCACGACATGTTCTTCTCTTCAAGTTTCCTTTTTCACTCTTGAGCTTGTTTGTCTCATTCTGCCCACCCTAAGGACACCCCTTTGAGGTTTCTGGCACTCGCTCTGGCAGCTATCTACAAAATACATCTAAGGTACTGCAACATAAACTCCCCGTTCTCGTATGTTCCTTGACTTCTATATGCCCCTTAGTTCTACAATTCGGACCCCTCAGTTCTTCATCATCCCTCAACATCAACCCCTCATATCTATCCTTACATTGATCTACACAACTACTCTACTAAGTCATTGCGTAGCGGAATTCATCAACAACTAACCTAGTAGTTTGAAAACTGCAACAATAAGAAAATTGCATACCAGAAAAAACTTGCCGCCTTTCTCTTTCATACTACCTCTTATGCTTACGTTCCTCCGTCCATTCCTCAAACCTTCTTCAGTGCAGTTGCTTCCTCCACCATCCATCACTCGGCACAACTCCTGTCCTCCATAACACACAAACAAACAAAGTTACCTACCCGTGCATTCCTTGCAGCAATGATGGACATATTCTTGCCACAAGAATGCAAAAAGGTGATGATTAATGAAACAATAAAACAAAAACGAAACCCTAAAAAATTTGTTGTGTTCACACTATTAGGGTGACCTGTTGTTCGATCACGCTTCCATTGCTTTTAACCTCAGTGCAAATGTCGATGGCCACAAGAACATCACAAATCATAGATTGCAATTCCTCACTTGTGTACAAATCTTGTCTTGAAATTTGGAGGATGTGAGCAAAATAGTTCCAAGGGCAAATCAACTATTTTGCAAAAAGGTTGAACGATCTTGGGGATTCATGAAAAAGTTGGATATTTATGCACTTAAGCAATAGAAAACATTGATTAACATAGTTTGAATTTAAACTTGGTGGAGGTCCAATGTTTGTGCCAAATAACTTATTAGTAATGAGCCACCAACATAAAATTGAAAAGAAATCAACAAAGTGATTGTGATTTTTCTAACATATCATATATGTCACATATGTATTATAAGAGAATTGCTTTTCTATGAGATTGGTGGAATCTACAATTAGAATCTTGAACTTGGTGTTTTCTAAATTTAATTGATAGTGTTATTCTTGTTTTCAATTTTGGAGCCTTTAAAGCCTACATTTATGTTCCCATCATTGTTATTGTTATGTTTGCCAAGTCCCACCAACAAGGTGTTTCATTTTTATCAAGACTACCATAGTATCTTTACCATTTTAGTAGTTTGTTGTCAAATAATTAATTAAAATTCAAATATTAACTTCAACACTTGGTTTTTAATTTTGCAATCTTTGATAATAATGGTTATTAAATATTTAAAAAAGGTTGTTGTAGAGTTATGAAACAGTCTAGTGTGTCTAGACTAATTTAGTTGTAAGTATTGGTCCTTGAAGGTCTGTGGTTCAAACTTAATAGTTGAAAATTTGATTTTATTAAAATTTTAGCACAAATAATTAATAATTTTTTAAGAGTTCGGCAAAATCAAAAAATATTTTAATTTATGCCAAAATGGTAAAAGTACTACAATAATTATCAAAATTGAAAATACATATGAATGTTAGGCAAATATATGGTTTATCAATACATCAATACAATAATGATATTAAAAAATATTTTAAAAATAATATCAAAATAGTATAAATGTTAAAGGGTAGATAAATATAAACTAGTTAGTACCATAGGCCTTCTAGTAATTAATAGTTATTAGTGATAAACTTACTGTCTTTCACCTAAGGGGTGAAACCAATGAGATTAAGTACTAACATGAAGTACTTAATCTAGATGAATCTTAGTCCTTTCTTAGAAATATCCTAGATGATAAGGGCCTTATTTTCATCAAGTTAATGTGAGCTTTGTGTGGTTTGTGAAAAAGGGGGATTAGAGGAGGTGTTGGAGGACTTCTAATTCATTCGATACCTTTGGAGTTGTAGGTTGGAATGAAAGACTACTTTAGAGAAATATATGTTGTAATGCTAAGGAAGAGAAGGTAGTGAGGAAATGTTCTTGTATTTGTGTGTGATTTTAATGGTAAATGGTTAAGGAACTTCTATGTGTTTAGTGTACATTTATTTTATTAGGAGGTGTGGAAGGTAGAGTGGTTTGAAAATATACAAGGTATGCTAACTCCTTTTCATGATATTTTTGCATTTATTTTAGAACAGAGAATAAGGAAGCATACCAAGTGGTAGCCTTTGGTGTAGTAAGTTATTGGCTGCCATAGGAAGGTAGCAGCCAAGATTTGGTGGTAGTAAGAAAGGGGAACACTAACAAATAGCTGCCTATAAACTATAAGGAATTACAGTAAGTGGTAAGAAATGGTTATTAGTGGATATAGAGTGTTGTAGAAAATAGGTAGAAGTGGGGAGGCATTATTAGGTGTTGTAGACAACATGCATAGTCATTAAAGGGACTGTAGGCATTTTTGAGGTGGGAAAATAGTTGTAGAAGGTTTGTATACCCATTAAGGCAACATCTAGGGGCATTGAAAGTGTTGTAGAACCTTGGAGAATAGTTACTATCTAGTTATGATCATTTCCCATGTTGCATTTCTATATTTTTTCCATCTTACACCTTCAGGGTAGATTACAAACATGATGGTAGGTTTGTTATTATACAACCCTCCTTTTTATTTTGCCCTTGGATGACTTCTTATTTATTACTTAGGTAGTTATAATAAAGTGAGCAAGTGAAGGTAATTACTTTTTTTAGTAACAAGGTGTTGACCTTGTTCCTTCTATTTTACCCCCTGGGAAGATGGCAATGATTGAAGGTTGCAAATCATCCTTTAACAATAAGTGCTAGACACAATGTCAAGTGTACATGTCATTATGATATGAGTATAATAAAATTTATAGTTTGAAAATAATGATATGAACATCATAAAGAGTGAAGAGATTATACAACAAGTATTGAACATGAATATTAGTATTATGTGAAAAACCTATTATATCTTCAAATGTTTTCCATTTTAACTTCAAAATCAATTACAAAAAAACATCATTTCAAACAAAAATAATAGTCATTAACTATTGGAATCAACCACAATGCATATGGTCGTGATCTAAAACACATTGTTGTGTATCTTTTAAAACTAACATTGTGTAAATCAAAATTTATTGCAATGCATATATTGATTATTATGAAAAAATCCATAAAATACCCCCCTCTCTATACATTATCACCCCTAATTCATACCAACCCTACAACAAGGGACAACTACTTGAATGAATATTGAAAGTAATATATCACCTCCCCATATCAATAGGTTTGGCATATAATATTATCCCTAAAACTCTCATACCCACTTAGTTTGAATATTGACCCCAATATTTCATAATCCAACGAGTCCAAACCAATTTGATCCTTGATACCATTGCCTATACAATGTGTTGTACCAATCAACAAACATTATACTTGTCTAACATTAATATTGTAAGACATGGGTAGCTTTGGCACACAAGTGTCGAATAATGAATATATTTAAAAATTTGAACATCAACATATGGGTTTTAAATTATGGAATTTTTGGCAAGTAAAGAATGTATAATTTATTAAAAGCACAATAATTATCACAAGTTGCTTGTTGTTCTTTTAGTTAGCTAGTTGATAATGAGGGGCTTGCAAGAAATACCCTCAAGCAAGCTTAATCAAGTTAGAATTTCCCCAAAAAAAAGAATCACAAACATTAAGATATTCAAGGATCAAACCAAAAAGTTCCAATACCAACAATTGAATGTAATTATAGATTTATGGAACTTATACTTTCAAAAGTGAGAATCTAAGAGTCAAAGTACCAAATGTCACAACTAATTGCAATTAAATGAATATAACAGGGATGAAATAATTGAAATGATGTTTCATCCATCCAATTTTCCTACACCCCCCTTGAAGTTAAACTTCGTTAAATAATGCCCTCAACATAATGAAGGCCATTATGAATTACACAAAATTCATGTTTTGGTCTAAGTAAGGTTTTGGTAAGACAATATGTTATCATGTCTATGGTACTACAATAATGTTTTTTTGGTGGCACTTGTTGTTGTGATGTATTTACCTTCAATGGTAGAAAGGGAAACAATGGATTGCTTCTTAGATTGCCAAAAAATAGGTCCATTGGCATGTTGAAACAAATAACCAATGATGGATCGACAATTATCAAAATCACTAGCCCAATCGGAATCACACCAACTTATAAATGACATTGTTGGAAAATGAAAATAAGTATTGCCAAGGCTAGGGTAAGTGTACCATTAATGTGTTGTAAAACCTTTTTGGCAACAACCCAATGTTTTTTTTCAAGATTAATATTCATGAATTGAAAAATATGAGACATTCAATAAGCAAGGTTGGGCCTTGTGCACACCATAACATGCATGAAGCTTCCAACAACACTTTTGTATGGAATGTCTTTCCATGGCAATTACATTTTTAGCAGTAATGGGGGCCATACTTTTGTTAAATTAAAATATTGCTTGAAATGGAATAGTCATAGGATGGCATGAATCCATTTAAATCAAGCCAATATGTCATTGAAATATTTTTCTTGGGATATTGGATCTTTTTTAATTTTCTATTTTGTTTAACTTGGATACCAAGATAATAAGCAATTTCACCATTGTTGGTCATCTCAAATTCTTTAAACAATGATTTTTTGATGTAAGTTAGTAAGGTTATGTTGCAACTCTAACATCAAGTTCGTGATTAAGTGTGGACAGTGCAAGAGATTGAACCCAATGATTCCCAAATGCACTCCCACTTTGGGGGCTACACTTGTGTGGGAGTCCTAAATATTCAAAGCTTTAGTTAAAAGGGGAAAAAAATACCAATTTGGGCCCCCAAGATACCACTAGAAAGGTCTTAAAATGTAGGTACCTAAAGTGTCTTCACATTGTTCATTAAGACCTGAAATGCATGAATCATGATCAAAAGAAAGGATGGGAGTTAAATTGGGAATTTAATTTTTGACCACAAATCTCTTTAGAACAAGGGTCAAATGAGCATTGGGGTGTGTAATACACCATTGGAAAGATCTTTTTGAGGGCTATAACATATTTCCTTGCATGTTTCAAACAAACGTGATTTGAAAAAGATATATGGACATCCAAAGTTTTGGGACAACAAGAGTCCCAATTTTGGGACTCCCACTTCGAAGTTTCAAAAAAAAAATGCCATCTAGATGTAACCCTCATAAAGAGTCACAAATATATTATAGGGAGAGGAGTGATGCCTCTTCTCAAAGGTTGCAAGCCATGTAAATCTTGAGCTTGAAGTTGTCCCTACTAAGTCCACCACACCATTTGCTTCCAACTTGCATTAATCACCCTCATTGTTTGGTTGTGCAAGTTCATTTCATATTGAACTCTTTCTTGTGAGTTTGTTCTAATCCCATCCTAAATCTCAAGCATGCCCTCCTACCCCACAAGTGTTACAAACTAGGGAGTGTGCCCTGATTTTATTTGATTTTTTCCGTTGTTTCATTATAGGACCCACATTTGGGTCTCTCAAGGAGTTTAAAGGATGTGTTAGGTTAAGTGATTGTTCACTAGGATAATGTCATCAACATACAAACCTATGAACAAAAATGTTGCATTAGTTTATTGAACATTGGTGACGATTTGATTCTTGGTGAAATTAATCTTTAATAGAGATTCTTTTCTATACCATACATAAGGAGATTATTTAAAACCATATAAAGTATGTAAGAATTGACATACTTTATTTTCGTAGCCTTTTTGTATATAACCTTCAAGTTGTTGCATGAATATTTCTTCATGCAAAGTGCCATTTAAAAAGGCCATATGAACATCCATTTGGTGAATTTCAAGATCCAAAGTTGATGCAAAGGAAAAATATTCAAATAGAAGTCAATATAACCACTAGACTAAAAGTTTCATGGTAGTTAATTTCGAACTCTTGAAAAAATCCTCAATATAGACAGATGGACCCATCAACATTGTATTTTTTAATGAAATATCCACTTACAATTTATTGGAGACCGATGTGAAGGTAAATCATCCAAATGCCAAGTATTATTTTGAAGTAAAAAATGATACTCCTAGAGACCCCATTATTAAAGGAATGGGTATGACAAGGGGGATGGGAATATGTTTGTCAATTTCAAAAGCAAGAGGCATAAAACCTTCATTTTGTCCTTCTATTGGGTCATAAACATATGCATCAATTATGGGTTCCCTTTTTTTCAAAACTATGATAGCTTCATTAAATATCACATCTCTTATGAGGATAACACTTTTCTTTGTTTTTTCATAAAAGTGATAGGCTTTATTCATGACCTTTTGTTTTTGCATAACCCAAAAATATGCATTCATGGGCCTTCATCTCCAATTTTTGGTGGAGTTCTTTAAGAATGTGGGCATATGTCAGACAACCAATTTTTGAAAATTGCTCGCATCCAGTTTGATACCATACCAAACTTCATATGGTGTTTGATCTTATAATATTAATACATGAATTTTTTTTTTTGAATAAAACAAGTTGTAGGTATTGCTTCACCCCAAAACCCATTAGATAATTTTGCATGGTTTAGCATAGATTGGACACTTTCAATTAAAAACTTGTTTTTCCATTTGACCACCCCATTTTATTCTGGAGTGTAAGGCACTGTGAATTGCCAAAAAAATCCATTTACTTCACAAAATTGTTGAAACTCTTTACTAACAAATTCACCACCATTATTCATTTGAAGAATTTTATTTATTTATAGTTTGATTTTCCACCATGGCTTTGAATATTTGAATATTTGAAAATCTTCAAAAACTTGGATTTATATTTCAAAAAATATATTGTGATGAACTTAAAGTAATCATCAATAAAGCTTATGAAATACTTAACACCACCAAAAGTTGCAATTTGCATTAATCCACAAACATCAAAATGGAAAAATTCTAAAATTGCTTCTACTTTTTTTCCCCTAGTAGAAAAATCCATTTTGCAACTTGTTTTAAGCGAATAAAAGTGTTGTTTGCAATTAGTTTGGTCTCTTGCCTTCGATCTGTAGTCTTTGTTGCTTTCCATACAAGCAATTTTTATAAAATGGTAATGTAGAAATAAAATCATTTATTCCATTAACCATTTTTTTGGTTTTCATCAACTTCAATGTTTTCATATTACAATGACCAAATCTTAAGTGCCACTTTATTGTGGTTCGATCACACCCATTTTTTATGTGTGTAAATTCAAAAACATGGTCTTCATTTTTAATTCCTTTACCAATGGGGTACGAGGATCCTTCCTTCATGCATTCAATATGGATGTGTATTTGGCCTATTTGTGAAGTAATGCCACATTTGTCTTTTGAAAATTCAAATTTAAATCCATTTGGGGTTAATTTTCCCACTAATATTAAAAACTTTGACAATTTTGATACATGTAGTATGTGTCAAACTTTTGTTTTTGATCCAAAATTCAATTGGATTAGCACATTTCCAACATCAATTGCTTTTTGAGTATTATCATCACCAAAAGACACCATTGTTGGATTGGTAAATTCATTATAAGATATGAACCACTCCCAATTTGGTGTCATGTGTTCCATTGCTCTAGAGATTAAATACCACACATCAAGTTATAATTGACCATTCACTAAACATAATGTAAACAATTGTGAGATTTCATTTACGACATTATGTGGGTATGATTTATGACTTGACTTGGTGTATTATTGGCCCCATAATTTTGGGTGTCATTTACAACAAAGTTTGCTTATGTTTTAGAAATTGCCTTTGCTCAATCTGCAACATGGAAACGACATTCCTTGGCATGGTGATTTGGTTTTTGACAATAAAAATATGGCCCCTTTTTCTTACTTTGAGTATTGTGATTTTGGGAGTTCAAATTGGATTGTTTTCCATCATCACTTGGATGAGTTTCTCCCCACTATGTTTTATATGGTTTCTTAGTACTATTTTTTATATAATTACCATAAAATGCCATTGTGGAATTTGAAGATGTAACCCCTAGTACTGCTTCTTCCTTTTTTAATGCATTACACAATTGATCAAAATTCAAATTGGGTTGATTACCCACGAAACTTACAAAGCCTTTATATGACTTTGGTGAAGAACATAAAAATCAAAGGGTAATTTCATCATCAAAATATATAACTCTGGCTCCTATTAATTGATTTGTTAAACTTAAATTTTTTTCCAAGAAAGATGTGACATTTTCATCATTTTTCATTTCAAGTTTGGAAAAAAAATTATTTAAGACAACAATTGTTGCTTTGTCCAAATGTTCATACATTAACTTAAGGGCATCGGTTAAATTAAGAACAATGTTAGACCTCGCCTTATTATTTCTCAACTTCCATGCCATTTGTGTGGCAAGATTTGTAACATCCATATCAAGTTCCATGCCATTAATTAAAGGCATTAAATCATCATTAAAATAATTTCTAATTTAATACTCCAGATTGAGTAATTAGTCCCATTCAAATTTTCAACTTTGTAATCACTTTGATTAAGTTGTGATATTATTGACATTGTTACTCTTAATTTGAACAACAATTTGACTTCTTATATATATATATATATATATATCATAAAAGATTTATCAATTCAACATGTTCAATGTGATAATAAATTATTTCTTTCAACATTGCTATCAAATTTTTTTTGTGTTGAATTGATCATTGATTTTCATTTTTGACATTGAATCATGTATGAACTAAGTAAAATCACAATGTTAGAATTTAATAAAAAGATCTTCTTGTCTACATACTTCTTTTCCTTGAACTTTTTTTTAATGATTAACTAAGGTCTAATAGCATATTAAGATATTTAATAATCAAACTAAAAACTTACAATACCAATAATTGAATGTTATAGACTTATGAAACTTGTGCTTTCAAAAGTGAAAATCTAAAAATCAAGGTACCAGATGTCACAACTAGTCACAAGTAGATGAATATAGTAGGGATGAAATAATGAAGTGAAGTTTCATCCATCTAGTTTTCCTATAATTGGGCCTTTTGTGAAAACTTGTGGGGGAATTTTTTTGAGAAACCTAAAGCTTGATCCACAATAGTGAAACTAGAAAAAATTACATTGGTTTTTAAAGGTTACTTAATTTCACCTAGTTATTCAACTAAAAGAAGATACAATCATACAAGGTTGGACTCCACACCATGGCAACCAATCTCAAAATTGATACAAAACTAAGGGATCAAGGGTTTCATTTCAAGTAAAGGACAAAGATGTACATAGGTTTGTGCCATCATGGGTCCAAAGGAAAATGTTTAATTAAACATGTTTTGGTTGATTATTGTGGAAGATTTATCAGTGAAAGCGTGGAGATGAAATGATAGATTGTTCTCTTGGAAGAATGCAAACTATGCCATTCAAGGGAATTAGAAGATTAAGAACACCTTTTCTAGAGAAATTCACAAAAGTGGTAGAAGTATGGGACAAACTTAAACGGTTGAAAGACTCAAAAGGCCTACATCAAATGTTCAATACTTAGGAGCAGATCATTAGTGGAGACTTAGGCCCACCCAACCAAATAAACACACACCCAACCTTAGTAGCCAACATAGAAGCAACCCCTATAATCAACCATGAGACACCATGGGAGATTCTCAAAGCAAGCATTATTTGGCACACTTGGTGTTAAAGATGTGAAAATGACTTGAAGGAGGAAACATTCCACATTGGTTAGATTCTCTTCTAAAGTTGGCAACTTATAATTAGGGTGGTGCACATGGAAACTTTGAGGGAGTCATGTAACCATCGAAGAAACCACCCAAAAAAAGATGGAATAAAAACTCATCTCCATTTGGACAATAGGGAATAGTGAAGTGAAACCTCATAACCCCACCTATTATCTTACCCCAAAAATTGGCCTCTACAAACCACCCCCCTCTAGATGTAAACACACACTACAATCCCATGCATAAATTCAACAAATTGCAAGATTGTTTTCAAGAGGAAGATAGTTTGGAAACTGCAATAGAGGGTTTGTTTAAAATTGTCAACAAGGACATCAATAATAAGAATCACATCAACTTCAGCCACATTAACTTAACTACACAATCCAACTACCAAAATATCAAGTAAGGAGAACATACCTTGAGAAGGGAATTATATCAAGATGTATTAACAATCATGAAAATTTGACCAATTCAAGTTTTAGGGATTGCGTCCCCTCCAAGTTGCTATAAAACTTAATAAATAGGAAACTCTTAACTTCTTACCCCCATACTTGAAGGATAATTTGATAATTCCTCCCCCTAATTTATTTCCCATTCCAATCAACTCGAAGACACCCCCAACCATGGCTTAAATGGGTCTTCCATTATTCGTCCCCTTTCCAAACAAAACCTTGGAACCTAGTTCATTACCCTTTCAAAGGCTTGCCTTCACCCAATCTTAAAGGTGTTTTGTAGTACACCTTTAATTAATTATTGTCATGCTCTTATGGCTTTCTTTAGTTGGGTTTCACCCTACTTAGCTTGGTGTTGCTTTGTATTTTGTTACTTAATTAAACCTCAACGAGAGGGTCTTTCAACTAGTTGACAGTTAGTATGTTTGCCTAAAGTAGGCCAAGTTGAAATCTAGTTGCCTTCAAATCTGATTTCATTGTGGGTTTCATTAAATAATACCTAGGTTTTGATAATGCAAGAGAATATCAAAGATTTAACTTATGGAAGACCTTGATTTTCCTACAATACTTATGCATTGTCTTATTGATAATGCAGACCCATGTGTAGTCTCCTACATTATTTCTATTATCTTTCAGTCATCAATGATAATCATGGTCATTGTCAATTTCACTATTCATTCATTAATTAATTATTCATTCAATTTTCTTTGAAAATTTTCATGTAATCCAATAGTTTACAAATAGGATTAATTAATCTCTTAATACAAATAGGATTAGGCACTTGGTTTAATAGTTTGTAGATAATATTTCCTTCAAATTTGATAGATAAATGAGTCGTTTTTCCTAGATTGGATTTGTTGATTTTTCTTTAAAACTGATTGTTTGTTCTTGTTACCTTTCATTTGTTTTTAATATATCAAGTTTTCATGGTATGAGAGGGACAAAGTCTTGCAAGGGAATATTATTATTTATAGGTATCATTTTGTATTCTCATGGGTACAAGGGTACATTAAGAGATAATTTCTAAGACTAAGGGGCTGCATGAGTGTTTGATACCTTTTTTTTGTCAAGATATATTATATCATCATTATGGACTTATATTATTTTAAAGTTTCATTATGTCTAGAAGTTTATAAACTCAATCTCAACAAAACAAGTTGGAAGGATCGTCCAATTATGCCATTCTTAAGCTTTCAATGAAGGATAAAATCATTCCTCATATTCTTTTTGCTAGAAATCTAAAAGAATGTTGGGATATTTTCAAGCGTTTATTTGAGATCAAAAAAAAATGTTAGAAGATTATTTATCAAAATTCGTTTTTATAATCTAAAAATGGAAGAAAGGTCAAAAGTTAGTGACTTCATGAGAACTGTTAAAGAAATCTTCAATGAACTAGTTAAGTTTGATGATAATCCTTCCGACAACAAGGTTGTAAAGTCAGTGAATAATGTTCTATTAAAATTTTTTGACACCTTTGTACATGTCATATTCAATGAAAAATATGCAAACTCTAGAAGATATGTTTAGACACATGCAACTAAAGGAGAATTGTAACCACAATAATGCTAAACTTAAAGATGGAAAAACTCTTATAGTGAAAATTTGACAACACCTACGTGCTTGCATATTTTAAAACTATAATTGTTACAATCAAAACCAAAAAGACAAATGCAACAAATGTGGTAGGGAGGGTCATTGGGCTCATGATTATAACATTCCTCTGCCCAACATCAAACTAAATTAGAAGGGGAAGCAAGTTCTAGCATTCAAAGAATATAACCATGGAAAAAATCAAAATGTCACCATTGAAGACCTAGTTGTTGCTACTATTAAGGGGGTAGCTTGATTACATTGTTTTGGATCAACAAGACATTAAGGATAGGGTTTGATCATTGGACATTAGAGGTTTAAATTTTGAATTCTTGTTTAGTTTTGAATTATGTTGATGGTGACTTGAAAAAAGATTTCATTCTTAAACATGTAATTTTGGAAGTAAGGAGAGATTGTAGGTACTTTGTAGCACAAACTACAAACTCTATTTTTTGATATACCACATATTTAATCTTGTTGTTTGATTTTATTTCCACATTACATGGAATTTTTGTTGTATTTTGATTGAATTTTTCAATGAACAAGAAAAATACAGACTTCTCCAGTGATTTTCTTATTCATATTGTTGTGTGAATTCTCTATAGTATCAAAAACATAAAGAAATGAAGTGTAATTTTTGTTTTTGGGTTTTTAAATTATATTTTGAAGTCTAGATTGTGATTATATGAAATAACCATGAATATGGTGTTTTAATGAACTACAAAAGTAGTTGTGTTTAGAATCAAGGCAAGAATTGTGAATGTGTGCATATTATAGAGCAAATTTGTTGTTACAATAAGTGTGGAATAGGTATGCAGGGACTTAATCCACATCTACGATTTGGTGAGCATCTTTTGGGGAAATTTCTTCCATTTCTTAAAGGGGACAAGAGGGTTTTCTACATTGTCTATTATTTTATTATAAATAAGAGTGTTCAAAAGAATGGATTAGTTTTCAATTCAGAATTAGAAGGGGTATGTTAGAAAACATCAAAGGTTTAAGCAGTTGACACTGTAAGGACTATAGAGCAATCTACAAACTTTGAAGAAGGATTATGAAACAAGATGAATCAGATGGTGACCCGGAGTTTATAGTGGCAATTGGATTTGGAGGCAAGTCATCAAGTTACTAAACAAGAAATGAAAAAAAAATTGAAAATAGAGTGGAGTATGTGGGATTTACAAAAACCCCATATTGGAATCTAGTGTTGGACAAATGAGTTCTAAAAATAAAAAAAGACTTGCATGACACAGGTCATTTCTACCACAAAAGGTGGTAAGGCGTGAAGTATGGATTAGTGGTCATAAAAAAAAGCATAGTTATTAACAATGATCTCCATGGAGAGATATGCAGTTGAATATTCACCCAAATGAGTGGGTGTAATATACTTCTTAGCTGCAATTTGTGGTTAAGAGTCGTAGGGATAAAGACAAAGCAGGGACTTTTGTAGTACCTGATCAATTGCCAAAAATTTCAAGTTCAGAATTGGTAACTAGCCAAGGAAGGGATATTACATGAGGTATATAATCTAGGTTTGTGTACTAATATGTATCTTTAGATTATTATGAAATAGTGGAAGATTGGGAGGTGGAAGAAAACATCAATATCGATGTGCTTAAAGAGATTGAAGAAAATTACCTATGATCATTTGAATATGCAGAAGCACAAGTGAATGTGTTAGACGAAGTACCACAATCATACTCACATTAAGGAAATCTAGAATTGGATCAAACAAAGTACATGGCCGAAACAAGAAATCATGAATTTGTGGATTTGGAAGTAGCTAGATTACTTTCAAGAGTTAGTGCATTTTGTGAGGAAAAAGGACATGCAATTATGGATTGTCCATTTGTGCCTTTTCACATCAGAGTAGGTATTACTAAACATGTTTAGTTCTAGAATGTGGTAAAAACATTAATGGATTAATCACATGAACAAGAATTAAGAATTCTTGTAGTCCATAACAAATTGAAAGGCATGGAGTTGGGAGGTCAATTGGGACCACAAAGTTGACATATTTGTCCATCCATTTAATTCAAGAGCAGAGTACTAAAGGTGTATTCACAACCACATTCTGCACCATAGAGGATACCAATGGGTAACCACAAAATGGGGCATTATCAAACTCAAATCAATTTAGCTTCACTAAGAGTGTCAGAAGGAGCAGTTATTGAAATTCAAAGACAATTTGTTGGAATGGAGGTGAATAAATCACTTAATGTTGTCATAACAACCATAGGAGTGGAAATAGTTGTTGCACCCAACATGAATGTTATTAAAGGTGGAATACTAATTAGATATATATCAAACTTGGGTCATGGATTTGATGAAATTTCTACAGGAAAAAAATTGAGTAGGAGTTTGAAAATACCAACAACAACAATTGGAATTGTTCAAACACCCTAGATGGTGTTTACCAATCCAATAATGACTACTCATGCAAACAAAATTGCAAACTGACCACCGATGAATTCAATAGTCATTGGAAAATACAGAAGTATATATGTTGAAAATCAAGAGAAGGGTATCGGGAACCATCTATCATAATTACATGGATTCTCAATCATAGAAATGGCCTTTCTATTAGGCCAAACATGGTAGCTCTAAAATATCTGAATTTAAAAAAATATGTTAGAGTGTTCTATTCTGTAGTAAAGGCAAATGCAAAGACTTTTGAAAAGTATATCATTAATGCGTTTAGATATATGCAAAAGATACAACATCGGATTGGTGCCATAACTACATATTAGAAATTCCTAATTGTACTTTTTCGGAGCTTACATAAGCAGTTTACATATGTCATTGGAAGACTCAAAATGACGAACAAATATACATGGAGCTGAAGAACATGAAGTAGGAGGAGACTAAAAGGGTGGAGGTCTATTATGAATGGATTCAAAAGTTGGCTCATGGTTTACAAATACCAACCACACACAAATTTTTGACTATTGTGTTTAGGGCGAGCTTGTAATCATACCTAAGAATTGTAACTATAGGGATGAAGCGGTCAACACTACAACAACATAAGGAGGCGACAATGTGGTGTGAAAAAGGAATGATTATTATCAAAGCAAGGAGTGCACTTTCAATACCACAAAATACTAAACAGGTAGTAGTACCAAAAACAGAGGGTAATACATGGAAGATTGAAAAATATTGCACAAATTGTGGAATGATTAATCACAATGTGGAAATATGCAAAAAGAAGGAGTAGACCACAGAGGCAGCACAATAGAATCAAAAACCACAAAAGACATCCTCGTATGCATACCACATCTGTGGTTTGAATGGACATAAAATGATAGATTGTCCAAAGTTTATTGAAGTGCAAAAGATGTTTCATAGGAAATATGTGACAATAGCAAAAGTTCAACCTATTGTTGAGACACAAATAGTCATTACAGATGTGAATGTGGTGGACGTTGATGTTATAGCAAGAAGTAAGGCAACTGAAGAACATGTGTTCAAGGATAGAGAGCCAAGGAAAGCAAAAAGTGCTATTAACTAGGAGAAAGAAGAACAATTGAAGAAGTCAATGGTGGAGACAATTCAACAAATTCAAAAAACATAGACCTAGACAAAAGGGCCATCCACATCCATGGATGGATGGAACACAACTTGGCCAAGTATGCCAAATACTACTCTTGTGGAAACACATAAATCTTAGGAGATAGTGAATTCACAAAAAAAATTGATCACAATAAAAGAGATTTTCTTGGATATTGGTAAGTAAATCCTAAAAATAAGTTATACTTTAAACTTGGAATAATTACTTAAAATAGCTCTTGAATTAAAAAGGTATCTTTGGCATAAGCTTTAAAAAAAAAAAAACTCAAAATCTAAGCAAAAAACAACCACATAGAAACAAAATTAGTTATTCAATAACAAAGGTAAGGACAACTATTGTAGCAATAGATAATCACATGGTAGTAATCCAAATACAAACTGGGAAGAATACAATAGAGGATGTGTTGTTGGATGGAGGTTTTGGAGTTAAATCATCACAAAATAGATGAGATTGAGGTTGGGGCTTCCAAAGGCTTCCAAAGCCTAAACTTGCACCATATAGTCTAAGGACGACATATTAAACAACCACAAAACTAGTGGGTTTGAAGGAATGGGACAATTAGAACAATTACAGTCACCAAACATTTGGGAGGTGAAGTAAGAATATTATAAGTGTTATTGTGCTATGACTATCAAAATGGTATCACAGATGAAGAAAAAGATATCATCTTTTCTACAAAGCCAAAGTTGTTCTCAATAGGAACAATCAGTTTACCTAAGACAATTCAATTTGTGAAAACCATAGATGTGAAAATCATGGATACTAGTGTGAAAACTACTATTTCAGAGTTAAATTATGGGGTACAAAACACAAAAAAAAACAACTGGCAATAGATATGAGCCAGAAGTAACTCTAGAGGACAAGGTGTATCCGAAGACGTACTACAATCATCAACCAGGGAATGTTGCAATGGATGAAACTTTAGCAAAAATCAAAGCACAAGAATTATAGATAACTAGAAGGACATTAACTAAATACCAACAATTGATGAAGCTCAATTTGGAAATTAATGTAGAACCATAGTTGGTGAAAATTAATACATAGCTGGAAAATAGGCAAAGTGTTGGAAGTGGAACAATTAGTGAAAGAGTTTAAAGATGTTTTTGCATGGACATATAAAGATTTGAAAGGGATTCCACTAGAGTTGGCACAACACATAATTGAGTTGGATGATACTATAACACTAGCACATCAGGCCAAATACAAATTAAATCCAAACTATGTTACAACAATCAAACAAGATAATGATAAATTGTTAACAATTGGATTCATTCAATCTATAGAAGAGTCTACATGGTTGTCACCCATAGTAGTAATGCCTAAGAAGAATGGAAAATTGAAAATATGTATAGATTTCAAAAAACTAAATGCAGCCACAAAGAAGGATCCATACCCATTACCTTTTATAGATGAAGTTCTGAACACAATAGTAGGGTATGAGGCATATTTTTTCTTAGATGGATATTTAAGATATCATCAAATATCTATAGCTCTAGAAGACATATATAAGACTGCATTTGTTTCAAATTAGGGGGCTTTATATGGAAGATGATGTCGTTTGGAGTTTAAAATGGACCTCCAACATATCATAAAGTTGTTGCCAAAACATTCAAAGAATATTTGGATTGTTTTATGAAGATATTTTTGGATGACTTTATAATGTATAATGACATGGACAGTCATCTACAAAAGCTTAGATCATGTTTTCAAAAATGTAGAAAATATGGCATTAGTTTGAATCTAAACAAATGTGCATTCATGGTATTTTTAGAAATGATCTTGGGTTTTATTATTTCCAAAGAAGGGAAATTACTAGATCTGAAGAAGATACAAGTAATAGTAAACATGCCACCACCTAAGAATCCACAACAAATTCAAGTATTCAATGGGATGGTATAGTTTTACAAATGTTTTATCAAAAAAATTGTTACTATTATGGCACCTATCATTAAACTAACCAAAAAGATAGAAACTTTTCTTCAAATAGAGGAATGTCAGAAGGCTTGGGAGTTGATCAAGTAGAAGTATATTGAAGCACTGATATTGATATCACCAAACTTGCAAGTGGAATTTCATGTTCATATAAATGCATCATTATTAGCTATTGAAGCTATGTTGTCTCGAAATTTGATGGGGAAGAGTGATTAACTAGTGGTGTGTGCTTCTAGACTTTTGAATAGAGCAAAATAAAATTATAATACAACACAAAGAAAGGCTTTAGCAATGGTTTTTGTTTTGCATAAGTTCAAACATTATTTGCTAGGTAATAAGTTTGTTTTTTATGTAGATCATATGGCATTGGTCTATTTGGTCAACAAACCATAGGTTTCAAGGAGAATAACTAGGTGATTGTTATTGTTCTTGGAGTATGGTTTCACATTAGTGTATAAGCCATGCGAATCTCATGTGGTTGTAGATGCATTGTCAAGACTACCAAATATTATAGAACCCATAGGTGTGCCTGATCAAACCACAGATGCAAGTATGTTTTACACAAAGCTTGAATGGTTAAATGATGTAAAAGAATTTTTGAGATAACATGCCAAATTAAAGGCACATTACTTGTACAATAGAAGTAAACATTGGTAAGGAGAGCAAAGCCTTTCACATTGAAGAATGGTGAATTGTATAGAATGGGCCAAGACAACAAACTACGTAGATGTTTTACAACTACAAAAACATATATGGTGATGAGAGAATTGTATGAAGGACTATCAAGAGGTCATTTTGCAATTGAAATCACCCAAAAGAAAATATTGGATGTGGGATATTAGTGGCCAACTATGTACAAAATGTGCATGATTATTATAGATCTTGTGATGCATGCCAAAGAATAGGAGAATTAGTGATTCAAAGTCTTGCAATGTTGGTCACAAGTCTTCCAAAGGAACCATCATGAAATGGGAACTTGATTTTGTGGGGCCAATTAAGCCAATAGGTAGATTTACAAGAAACAAATACATTCTTGTGGCCACAAATTATGTTACCAAGCAGATGGAAGCCAGAGCATTGAGAACTGATACTACAACAATAACACCAATTTTTTTGTATGAGTGCATATTAACCAAGTTTGGATGTCCTTTGATTATAGTCACAAAGCACAAAGTTCATTTCATGAATGATGCTATCAAATATTTAACAGATCATTTTTTGTTGAAACATGTGAGTTCTACAACCTATTATCTTCAAGGGAATGGGCAAATTGAGTCTATTAATAAGGTACTTGGGACACTCTTGACCAAGTTAGTGATAATATAATAAATTGGGATGACCATTTGTCCATAGTGTTATTTTCATACAAAACTGCATACAAAGTAGCAACGAGGTATACACCATTTCAATTAGTGTATGGATTACATCCATTAATGCCCACATAATACATAGTGTTAGTTGTTGGTGGAGATAAAAAAGACAGTACTTTAATGAGAGTTTTAACTAGCAGAGTTTCAAAATTGGAAACATTATAGGAGGCTATGATGCAAGTTACAAAAACTAATGATATTCAATAGTGGAATATAACATTATGGAGTCAACAAAAGAATCCAAAAAAGTAGTTCAATTTTTGTGATTATGTTATGTGGTTTCCAAAGGGAAATAAGTCACACTTATGGAAATTTACTAGGAAATGGTTTGGACCATACAAAGTACAATATGTGTTGCCAAATAACATTGTGTTATTGGTGACAATTGAAAAGTTTGAAATTAATCCTATGCTAGTCAATGTGAATAAGCTCAAACCATATAAATACATGGAATTTGAAATTTAAAAACAAGAACAATGAATGCTAATATATTGGGAATAGAGTATGGGTGGACTTCAAGAGGAGGCTAGGGTTTTGATATGAAGGTGGAAGATGAAGACTATGTAACACATAAACCATAGATACAGAGCAATGAAGAAGAAAAACAAATGGAAAATCTTAAGGTGAAAACAATATTGATTTCAGAACTTCAAATGACGAACCAATCATTGAATGATAAATATAGAGGAGAGGAAGCTAGGTAAAAATTTGAAGTTAGTGTATTAAGGGCATTAAATGAATCAACAAATGTATTTGCACAGTCATCAGATGTGTGGGTAGGGTGAAAGCACACTATGGTGACCCCCTTTGGGGCACTTTTGGGTTTAGTATGATAATACATACAATATAATTATTCCAAAAGCATGGTACATTTAATTTTGAGTATCAATGTTGGTTTTTGGGCCTTACAACATTTTTTTTACAAAATTAATGTTATGTAATATTATTTTTTAAAATAATGATAAATTTCATTATCTATATTGAAGGATCCATGAGTATATTTATAATATACATTGGTATAATAGGGCCACAATTTTGTTTTGACTACACTAACTTTAGGGCTTGATTAGTCATTAGAAAAATCACTTTTAATGAAATAAACAAAATGGCCCATATATCTAGTTATGCTTATCTTCTGTGTGGATGTGATTTCTTGTCAAAATTTCAATTTACCACACATTTATTACATCTTTGCTAGAAAAACTCATTTTTTATTGAAAAATTAGAAATTATTCACATGGTATCCAAACATGGTGCATATTACGTGAAATGACATGGTTCAATATACCTTCAGCTTTCATAAAGACTAAAAGTCATTTAAATTGTTTTTGGAATATATTTGTGTTTTTGAGTACACATGTACATTACATTCATTTCACAAATATACTCCAATCTCCCATTTTATAAAATGAAATGAAATAGTTTCTTTTTTAATCTCTTACCTAGGTTATATTCTAACATAATATGCAAAAGTATTGTGAAAATCTTTCGAAAATTTGAGATGGGATACACTCAAACATGCACATCCTTGGACAGTAATACAATGTGACAACCCAAAAGGGAACATTGTAGTATGCTTTCACGCAACACAATTAGCAGAAATATTGGTATAGTCAACAAATGTATAAACATAGTCAGCAAATGTATTAATATAGTTAACAAAAGATGTATAGGGAGAACGATGTGGAGTCAGTACAACTAATTTAGAAGGATTATGGATGTAAAACAATTAAAAGATGAGATATGAGGTGATCATTCACAACAATGACGTGACTTGTTTCCACGTGGATGTAAAAGGAACACAAAAAGTGGTAGTGATAGGTCGTCATAATTTTGAGGATGAGGTGTTAATTAAAAGATGGCTGGCATGCCAAAAAATGAATGAGATGAGTGGGAAGTTCAAGGACGAAAATAAATGGAGTAACTATCAAAAGTTGTTTTCGTTTGTTGTCGGAAGTTGTGTCTATATTCGAAGTTTTGGAATTCATAAAAACATGAGTGTGGAGAGTGCGATTGAGAAATTGCAAAAAGTAATAAGGGAGAAGGAAACACAAAAGAGTGAACATAGACGAAAACATGTAGAAGAAGCATAATTGTTGAGGAAAAAAGAAGAAGAGTTGAAAAAAGTAGAGCATGCTGGATTGCTAAACATTCACCTTTTAGTAATAAGGTCACCGCTCCATTCACCATCATTTTTAGAATGTGAAGAAAGTAAGGCAAACAATGAAAATATGCAATTTGCGCATACAATAATTCAAGATATATACAAAATTGGAACATTTGCAATTAGGTTTTTGTATAGACGCAAAAGAGGTTGGAGTTCAAATGAGCAAGCAAGACCATGAGTTACATCGATGGACCCAATGCATATTGAAGAATTGGAGGAAAATGAAGGTGTCAAGGCACAAGCAACGTAACAAGACACAAAGGAGAAAACAAATCTGAGGTGAGAGTGCAACCATCCACAAAAGTACATGTGTCAACAAAATTGCAACCAAATGCAATGGAGATCAATATGAGTGTGCCAAGTTTTACAGAGGTGAGAAGACACACAACCATCATGGATAGAGCCACACTTTTGGACAAAGGTATTCGCATTCCAAATCTTGATCGATTTATGTGGATCCATATGAAATAGAACTATGATAAGCATGTTGAGAGGATGGAGAATTGGAAGGACATCGGTGAAGAGGAAGAATGGGTTTATAAAGTAGGGCTTGTCATTCTGTTTTTGATGAATTGGGAAGCATCAATGCTAAATATTATGTTGGAGTTTTTGAACACATTTGTTATCAAGGGCATAGATATTTATTTTGGTTATCAGGATAAGGTGTATGTGATTAGCAAACAATTGATTATAGATGTTTTTGGAGTATGTGCAAAAAGGTATGTAGAAGACCCAAAAAGGCAAGTCAATAAGGCCATAACATTGTAGGCATTACAAAGTTGTAGAATTGCACCCACAAATTTTGTAAAAGATTAGTGGAATGCAAAGATTTTGGGTTCGCCATACTCTGTCAAATACCCTACAATCATATATATGATTTATCATAGAAAGAAAGTGACATATTTTAGCAATAAGAATCTCATCACATTGATGAAAACAAATAAGGGGAAGAAGGTGGATTGGGCATAAATTATATATAATAGTTTATGTAGTGAGCTAGATTGGTGGTATAAGTATGTCAAGGAGAATAAGGGGGACAAGAAGGACACCTATTAGTCAACCTTGATACTAGCAAATATTTTAAAGTATTTGTTTGTTCACCAAAAGGAGAATCCACAAAAACCACATACTAAGGTCAAGATAACTAAAGAGGAGATGCAAGTAACATTGGAAAATAGAATGAAGGTTGCAATAGAATCTCCAAGAAATGTTTTCAAGAAGGAAAACAAAGTTGAGGAAGATGGAGCCTCATGATCAAGAGTTAAGAAAGAACAGGAGGGTATTAAAGCACGAGCTCATAAGATGATGAGGGGAAAAGTGGCACCATTTGTAGTGTCAACACTAGTATAGGCGGGTAGGTAGACGACAAAGGTACCACAAATGTCATTTCCATAGGAGAAACAACTGAGGGAACAAAGGCAAAGGGTCAAGAGAGAGCATGATACTAGGATTCCAGAGGTTGAGGAATATCTATCGACGAATGGGGACATTTATGAAGATTGGATGGACAACCATGAAAGTCCACAACATTTGTAGCACCAACAATAAGAACAACAATAGACACATGCAAGTCTACAAGCTACTAGAATGCAAGCAAAAAAAGTGGAAACACAAACTCCTATAGTAGTGTTCAAACCACTAGAACTACACGTACCAATTAATAGACTAAGATCTACAAAGGGGAAGTCATTTGAGTTTGGGTTGGGGGGTGGACTAGTATAAAAGTTAGGATCTTCTGCAAAAGGATCCAAAAATCCTACAACATAGATAACTACACCATAGTCTAAGGAGGAGGTGGTTGCAGAAGTAATGTAAGCGGATAAAGTAGAAGAAGGATAAGGAAAAAAAAAGGCAACAATAACTTGCTGCTATCGCCTTCTTCACACCATTACCACCACCACCACCACCATAGAAGAAGGCGACAACATTGTTGCCATCACCTTTTTTACAGTAAAACCACTTAAAAAAGTTACGATAGTTATTGTCACCTTTTTTTGCAACAAAGCCATCGAAGAAGGTGACAAAAATTATCATCATCTTCTTTTTCTTCTCAAACACATAAAAAGGCAACACAACCTTTTGGTTCATCCCCAAAATGGCTTGAACCGCCTCATCCTCAACTGGTGCGTTGGTAGCTGCCGGTTCACTCTAGGCCACAAAATGTACACTCATGTGTAGTCCGTTTTGCGAACAGACGACGACAGTTGTCGTCAGTACATTGCCTGCTGCTGCTTTGAAACCAAGCGTCGACTGGATCGACCGTGCTCCCTGGCTGCCTGCTTCCGAGCGTTGCAAGATTCATCAGTGAAATTTAGCGTGCGCCCATGGCATTCGGCCTTGTGTGTGTCTGTGTGTCCGATTGATTTCAGCATTTGAATGTGTTTGATTGATGTCAGCATTTGAGTGTGTTTGATTGATTCCATGGGTAGTTGTAGTTTGCTTGCGCAAGTTCCTGTGCAGGTCTCGTCTCACTTTTGTTTTCACCCACTTGTTCCGGGAAAAAACTCTCATTGCCCTATTCCAGCTTCCTGTGGCATCGGCAGCTCACAGAGTTGGTTCCTTCGATCTCCGGCTCTTCCATCTCCACTCCCAGCTCGAAGAAAACAACTCATTTTGCAGCCTACCAGGTCGGGCACTGGATTGCCTACCGTGATGGGAGCATCAGCAGCTGCTGCTTCACCGGATTTGCAGGAACGGGTACAGGAAGCAGAAACCACCATAGAACAGATTTCCAAGTCTCACGGTTCTGAGTCCTCTCCGACCGTCGTCACCTTCACGATTCCAGAAGGCTCGTTCGGCGCTGGCTTCGAAGCGGATTATCAATCACAATTGGCGACCTGGCCATCTGACCTTGCGAATACCGCCGACTTTCACGAGTTCGAGAAGTTTGTCACCTCTGCCCATGCACTGGTGCGAAGATGGCTTGCTCCTGAGCTGGTTTCCAGGCTCGAGCGCTTCCTCTACGATCCTTTGGAGCCACCGGCTCTTGTGATCAGAGGCCTTCCGGTAGATTCTTATGTTCCGCCGACTGGGAAGGGCTGCTTGTCGCGGAAGGCAGGGAACTACATCTCGGAAACGATGTTGGTAGGGATTTCAAGGATTATTGGCCAGCCATTTCGTGTGGAA
>Ga0209611_10003121_pt1 | contig 28936 bp, 28 predicted proteins | sample S1TSphgellanicum_3_FD_187693 | JGI IMG/M metagenome (GOLD analysis project Ga0209611, IMG submission 187693) | Host-associated microbial communities from peat moss isolated from Minnesota, USA - S1T2_Fc - Sphagnum magellanicum MG (SPAdes) (version 2) | ecosystem: Host-associated > Plants > Peat...
GATAGATATATTGCCATCCCAAAATATGGGTCATAGTGGATTTTTCTTTCACAATAGTAAGGCAAATAATTGTGCACATTCAAAACCCCACAAACCCTAAAGAACACTACCTATGTAACCACCCCAGATTTTTGCAAAAAAAAAGAAGGATAATACTATGGAAAAACTCATCCCCCCATCCCCAATGATGATGATCCATTTGTGGATTCTTTTAGAGTAAAGGTTATTCCTTTTCCCTTGTTGTGTATAAAGAGTTTGTTCGATGTTTTCTCATGAGTAATGTAGTCCACCTCAAAAGGATCATGGTTTCCAAAGATATGTAAATGGTTTCCAATAGAGATAGATATGTACACAAAGAAATACATGCGAGTGACAAAAGACAAAGTACCGCACCCGTGACCACAAGCAAGAATATGAATATGTCTAACCACAATATGTATGTCATCATGTGTTTCTCCGAGCTTTGTAACCAACTTTGAAGGTAGTAGATGCTTTCAAAGGCAACATGGTTGCCCTCATTTTCATCCAAAGTCCTAGGAGACACGTTTTCCGGCATTGGATGAATAGTTGACTTAGAACAACATTATAACCACCAGGTTTTCAGCTCAAAGAAAACTTGGGTTATGTTACTACCCGTAGCCTAGGGTCAGTTTCCACATTAACAAAATGAGTTAATCTTTTTTTTTTAAAAACAAGAATTTGTTTTCTAATTTTGAAATTATATGTACGTATATTTCCATCATCTATTATAATATTGTGATATGAGTAGTGAAAATTATTCAGAGTATATGTAGCCTATGATAATTATGATGATTTTCAACATGTCCAACTTCATATTTTCACATATTTTCATTTCATTATTTTTAGGATTATTTAATGACAAAACTGACCTTAGGGTAAGGTGTGCATTTGCACAAACATGAATTTTTTTGAAGTTGAATAGGTCAATCATGGCCGACCCTACCACTTGGTTATTGGCCCTCACTTGGTTCCCACACACACTTGCCGTAGCTCCAAAGGTTGAAGAAGGTGTGACTTGTCCCAATTCGGAATGGTACAACCATCACTATAGATACTTGTATTGAATGAATTAGAATACGGATAAACTCTTAGGACCAACACGGCATCTCTTTGAGTTGGTAGGTTTTCATTGATTTTCCCCTATCGTTTAGAGCCATTCAAAATGACATAGACCGGGGGTCATCACATTTACACAAGTTTGTAAATTTACTCAAACCATGAAGTTTAAACCCTTGAGAATGCAATAGACTACTTATTTGATGGATGCCAAAATTTCATGGTCTTGGATACGTTTGGAAAATAAGATCGGTCAATCTTCTAAGCATATGAGACCCATAAAATGCCACATTTGTGCAAGTTGTAGAAAGACTTTCACATCTTCTCTCAAAATTGTATGGTCTTGGGTTGGTTTCAAAACTAAGATTAATGAATCTTCGAAGCATATGAGATCCATACAATTGCCACATTCATGTAAGTAGTTGAAGTTATACACTCTCACATCTTCTCCCAAACTAGTATGAGTATCGTGGGTGAGGTTGGAAAATAAGATTCATCAATCTCGTATCCAAATGAGACCCATACATACAAATGCCACATTTGTGTAAGTAAGTAAGTAAGTAGTTGAGGACTCTCACATCCTTTCCCAAAATTGCATGGACTTGGATGGGTTTGCAAAATAAAGATTGATGCATCTCTTAAAAGCCTATGAGAGATCCATACATACAAATGTCACAATTGTTCAAAGTGTTTGATGACTCTAGCAATTGGTTTGGTTGGCAATGATGATGGGCCTCATTGTAGGGCCTCATGGTAGGGCCTCTATGAGCTAGCTAGCTTTCTTGCAAAAGCTAGAAATTTTTTTTGTCAGCATCTACCTCTACTAGAGACTGACATGCTCACCAAAACCCAAAAGTAGTAGGATGCTTTGTGTGGTTGGTAGGATGCAAGTCCCCTTTTGTTTTGTGGGATTGCAATCACCTAATGTGCATGAACAACAACTCTATGTGGGCCAACTGAAAAAAGCGCTCTCTTCAAACCCCCCCAAGGACCCACTACTCCACTACATAATAATTTCACCCCTTGAGTGGTTGCAACCTTCTTGGCTTGAGGAAAAACTTTGTCTTCTCTTCTTTCAAGAGGGATGGATGCAACCACCCACAATATCCCCACCCCATTTCTTGGACCTACTTTTACTTTGGTACACACTCTCATAGCATTGCCACACCACATGGGGATGATGCTTTGTAGAGATATGATGATTGTTGGAGTTGTTGAGTTGTGGTGATCACCATCCCCAAGGTCAGCTCTCCACCTTTTTTTGGCTCTAGATTGAACACTATAATGTATTGTTTGGGTGTTGAGGGGTGTGTGCGGCATGACAATCATTGGAGATATAATAGAGATTGTGTATATAAAAACCCCCCCAAAAAATGTTACACATTAAATTAATATGTTGCATTGTGCACTAGTATTGTAGTCGGTGTGAAGCCATAGCCCCAATTCCCCAACTTATATACGACTTCTAGGTAGGTGCGACCTAGATAGCGTGGAGAACTTGGAACCCGTACTATGTATGTATTGTGGTGTTAATCACCAAAAGTTGAAAATAATTTTGGGGGTGACCTCCCCCAAAATAATTTTTTGGGAAAAGGTTTATTTATTCAATGTGGATTCATGATTCTCACAAATAAATTTGAAAAATATGTTGAAACAAGGAGGCGGATATTATACATTTCAATTACCTAAAAAATACGTCTTGGGTGGAACAAGTTGATGAGAAAAAGTCTAGGTTTTTTTAAAAAAATCTTTGAACAAAGTTGATGTGCCTTAAGAGCTTCTACTATGTATACAGCTTGGTGTGTATATTGAAGGTTTTAAAATGCAAGATGAGGTTTTCAATTCATCATAGCAATTTCAAATAGACTTTGTTGCCTTTTGGCCTTATGAATGTACTTATTGTTTCCCCATATTTAATGGATGGTATATATTTCATGAGTATTTTAATGATTTCCATAATGTCCTTCTTCCATGGAAACAACTAATTCATTCTTCTGAGATCTGCACAATTTTTACAAACAAACTGATAATTGTGAACTTAATGAAGAATTTCTTTAAAATGGTCATTGGCATGAAGATTGCAATCAACTATAAAAAAAAGACACTACAATAAGTTCATTCTCAATCACACACAAAAACAAGAACAATAACAAAAGCATTGACATGAAATATGCAATGAATATTATGTAAGGAAATTGATTAGTCATGTGAAAAAACATAAAAAGTTGAAGGTGAACAAGGCTTCTTTGTGAAATTCTATTATTTTGTTGGTAATGGCTAGGTAATGGTTTGCATCACAACCTATTTGTGATTTTTGTCGGTAATGGAAACCCATTGGAAACTTAAAAAAACCCTTTTTGAGGCCAATTATCCCAAGAACTTTGGTATAAATTTTTTTGTCAAAATACACATCCAAATGGAGAAAAATGTGTGATGATGAACAAAATAGATCAGAAGCTCAACACGGGAACAAAGATCAATTGATCAATTTTGTGTCGTATATTAGTTATGATATCGTGAAAAATATTCGCTCCCCAAGTATCAACCCAATTTTTTTGCCAAAACATGTTGAAACTAATGTCTATGAAATAAAACCCTATTTGCTAACCAATGAAACATCGAGTACCTCACATTCAAGAAACTCAAGCAATGGTTCATTAACAAGGTTGCAATGTTATTATTGAAGAGAGAAAATAGATATTCTAATCCCAAGGAATTTAGTATAAGATTAACAATATAAGGGTTGCCCCATATTTCAAATTATTGAATCGAATATTTGTTCAAGAATGAATTAGGTCTTTATAATTGTTTCATTTGATCATGCAAAAGGGCTAAGATCTATGATGAATGGCTCCCCATATTAGGTTAGGGGGGCACCTTGTTTGCACATGTATGTGGCATGATTAACAAAGTCCCGCTAGCTTTAATACCAACAAATGGGCCATATAGGGTTGGATTCTAGGTCTTACTTAGGGTACAAAATCCCCAAGAAATCCACCCCGGATGGCCCATTCTCTATAGTAAAAAGGGTTGGGGCTAATACTACTTATTGGTATGAAGTCTTTCCGTGCTACTATTGAACTTTTATTATTATTATTATTATTATTATTTTTGGTCTTGCCACAAAGAATGATTCCTCGTTATGTAAAAGGGGGGGGGGGGGGGGAAAAGAAATGGGAATTGGATGTCGTACAACATCCATCTACTTTGATTTGGTGTATCTAGCAAGCATCAAGTCAATGGGTTGGTGTGTGAGGTTCAAATAATAGAGGAGAATTATTAGGTCAAGTTCATGGGGTATATAGAATGGAGTCATCATCCCCAAAGTGAGAGAACATATAAGAAGGGGTGAGAGGGAGCGGCCGGGAAGGGGAGGGGCTTTCTGAATAATTGGATGAATCGATGGGCAAGTCATGTTGCCTCTTATCGGTTTCAGCTTGAACAAAACTCTATCCGTTTTACACGGATGGATGTAATAGTTGCAAGGGTTTAGGGTATCAGACATGGTACCAAACCCTCACACCGGTTATCAAGGCGGTCCATATATCTCATATCCACAGTTTGAATCGAAGGAACTGCCCAGAAGCCACAGGTTCTTTTCAGTGTTGGGCGGGTATCATTTTATGTTTTTTTAATTTTTAAAAAATTAAATAAAAATTTCAATACTTGAAATAACAGAACCTTTTGATACCCTTTGTCTAAAACCGCCTTTGAAAACCAATGAGTATGAAATGTCTGAGAACCGGCACTTTGGAATCCAGGGGGATGTTTTTTTGTTTCAATTTGTTGGAACCCGGACCCAATGGGTAGTTACAAATTTCCAAAAACCTGGAACCAGGGTTACCTATTAAGCCTAACAAAATCAAATGCCTGCACAACACTGGTTAACAAGGGGTGTGTCACACACTCTGGCCTAAACCCTAAACTCAGGCCACCAGAGTGGGGCATTTCATCAATGAGAAAACTTTTTAAAATTTTGTTTCTCATGATACCCGGGCAGGTATCAAGGGGAGGGAAAAAAAAATCAAAAAAATGAGAGGCGGGTTGCCACTTGTGTGGTCGATGGATAATTGTGACATTCCCCAAGTGTTCCCTCATGTATTCCGAGGGTTCCAACTAGAATATGAATTGCCATTGGGCAAAAACTAGCAAAAGAATGGGTGTTATGCAATTCTAGTTTGGCACCAAACATTATCAAAACTAACAAAGTCACTCACATAAAAACATGCACCAAAAAGAGACTCAAGAAAGGAAAATGTTAAAGGGTTTAGGGTTTAGAGTTTTCCCTAAGAAACACTCCATATAGATTAAAAAAACTCTCAAAACACAAAAAGGTTAGAACCTTAATTCACATAAAAATGGGTTCCAACAACAAAATAATTAACATCGATACAATGTAATCAAGCAATTAGTGAAGAGGTTGGCACAATCTAGTTATCACCTCACTTGGAGGAGGTTGCTCTTGGTCGTGCTATAAAATTGATCATATTGGTAACTACTAGTTTTAAAGTATCTAATAAGAAATCAATTTCAACATGGTTACCATAATTGGAATTAACTACACCATTGCCATTATTTCCACTTCCACCATTAAAAGGATCAACACCAATGCAATGAAAGCATGCTCTTTGTATTGTTTTTAGATCATAAGTTAAAATGGTGTACAACATCCTTTCACTTGTGTCACTTATAAATCAAGGCACACATTCATCAAATACTACTTGCTAATTTATAACAAGATTGTTCTTTTGTTTATCCATAATCAATGAATTGGTTGATTGTCATTGTAAATGATGAACATCATGTTTTGCATTAAGCTTTGTTGAATTTTTTTGGGAACTAGTATATAAGTGACACACTCCAAAAACCAAGGATGGGTGGCAATAGGTTTCTTGTAAAACCACAACTAATATAAAAGTTCTCCCACAAGTATTTTAGTACCCTAATTCATTCAAAATGTACAAAAGACCTTTTGCTAATTTTCCAAGAGTAGCAAAACATTGTTGAGTGCAAATGGGTATTTATACAATCAAAACCATTAAGCAAAGTCCAAGGTGCCTTTTAGTAGCAAAAGACTACTCTTTAAAACATTTGAGGTAGACTATTTGGAAACATTTTCACATGCTAAAAAATATAATTATGAAGAAAATATTACGTTTTATTGTTAAAAATGATATGGATGCTATCCAATTTGAGGTGCATACCATATTTCAATATGGAGAATTGACTAAAGAATCATATTTATGATAGCTTGAAAGCTTAAGAAAAGGAGGTGCAAGATGTGAAAATATTTGTATATTCAATAAAAATTATATATATGATTTTGGAATCCATAATCAAATATTTAAGAATATTTTTTTAACACGCTATGATATTATCAATGGTTTCAAATTCCATGGATGAAACCGTTGTGGACAAACATAGACAAACATTTGTCATTGAAAATAGATCAAAGAATGATACTTGTTAAAATAACTTGAAATTTTTTTCATAAATAAACATTGAGTATTACACCCAATTAGATAAGCCAAACATGAATGGCCAACCAATATGGCTTTGGTCTTCCCCCCCCCCCCTCAAACCCCCCCAACCTAACATACAATACATGTAGAAGATCTATGTGTTATTGTAATGTCATAAAACAAGTACTAAAACCAATTGTAATATCATCACAAGTTAGATATTAACAATTCATTTTCTTTTTACACACCTCATGCAACTCTCTTTTCCTTGGTGTTCTTGTCCATTGCATGGAATAATGTAACCCTCCATGATTAAGTATAAAAGCCTTTTACCATCATTGTGTTTTTTTTGGAGTGGAACCTTTATGTCCCTTTATAAAAGCCTTAGCCAATGAAACATTGAATTTCAAATGTGACGTTGTTTTTGTGGACTTGCCAAGATGGGTCATATGTGCCTTGTACATAGTGTAAGAATTCACAATTGTGGTATTTATAACATGAAACTTAATCCAATGTTGACATTTGTGATCCCACCTTTTCAAGGTATAATTATCACAAAGTTGATCTTAGACATCAACTCCACACATGTGCTTATAATAGTGCACTAGCATTGAACTAGTTAAATTTCATTGAGTGACAAATGTGGCAATTACAAGATCAATTGGCTTGAAAACAATGGATAAAATAGAGACAAATTTGTTATTAAACAAAAAAAGTATAATTAATTTTACCTAAAGCATGCAATATTAGAATTCTCCTCTTGATCCTTTATTTGGATCAATAGCCAAAGCATTAGGCCACCCCTTACAATTAGTCTTGCAAATATTTGTAACAAGCACCCCTACCATTAAAAGATCCCAAAACAATATAAGATTAGAAAAAAAAGTTACCACATGTGATAATGTGTTCATATACTCATCCATCAACTTAGTGACAAACTTGTATCCAATAGTGCATGTTCATCATCTTCATGAGCTTCATCATAATGAACTTCCATTTTTTACAACAAATTGGACTTAACATTAACTAAACACCAAAACTTCATTCCATATTAGCAAGGTTTAATTTCATGGATTATAAATGGGTGAGTATTTCCTAACATATTTGACCATCATTTCATCCCCATGCAATTATGTTTTACATTCCAAAATTGTCCACACAACTTATTCCATGTTTCAACTAATCACCTACTCTTCACAATTTTATCATAAGTAGGATCATCCTCATCTATTATGATTGATTTGTTGTCAACTAAATGGATGCATATGATAATGTCTTCAAACATGGAGCTAGTCATACAATCAACAATGGAAAGGGGGTGAAAAATATCAATGAATTTGGATTAGTTAAACCTAGTGCAAAATGCCTTCTTAATGACCATGAAAAAAAAACTCCAATGAAAACTCTTAGTTGAAGTAGAAATATAAGTCATACCCAATTTGCCCTTCCTTTTGTGCCTTTTCCTTTCAATTATTGGGTGACATAAATGTTGGTCATGGCACACAATGTTTTCAAGATATTAGTGGGCCAAAATAGATTTTAAAAGTCAATTAGGGTCTCACATTGGGTTAAAAAGGTGTTTAGTCCTTGTTCCTTACCTTCTTGTATAATGAGTGCCTTACATGAATGCTTGTTGAGAAAATTTCATATATCCTTTATAAACAATTGCTCAAATGGAAAATCTTCCATGGTTTACACATTCATGTAATCAAATCCCAATTTTTGGGTTGAAAGATTGTCATCCATATATCAATTTTTGTTGTTAGTCGACAATCACATACAATATAGCGTACCATCAAACTCAGAAATTTCTAAAAAGGCATTAAGTACATAATCAAAATCTTTCAAAACCTATAAGATAAATCACAAAAAGAAAACATGAATTTTAAACCTCCAACCTAAATTTCTAAAACTGAAAATGAAGTGTCATCTTCATCTACATATCTAATCATAACTTCTACATATTTGAAAGTCCCCCATGGACCGAATTAAAAAAGCTACAAACATGTCCATACCTTCATATGGGCCACAAAGCTATGAAACCATTGTTCCTCAAAACTTGAACTTATGTTTACGACTTCACATGAATTATCAATGCATAATGTTGGTAATTGTGTGTGAAATATAATCTCATGTTTACTTCTCAACCTTAAATAAAAAGCAAAACCATTAAGTGTTTCACATTTGTCATTATGAAGTGTTTATGGTTTATGTCCAAGTGACACACTATGGTTCAAAAACTCATCAAACTCAATTTCCTCAACAAGGTTCAAGTCTTTAATTTCATTAGTGTTCAAAGTGGCCAAAACAGATTGTTTAGCCCAATTTTCAATGTAATAAAATCATTGATGCAAATTAGGTTTATACAACAATTACTTGCAAGAGGGTTTATGAATGAAAATTTACCAATCTCCTCTTGTTGAAAACAAACTACAAGGATTTGAATCCCTAATGGTAAAATCTTAGATGAGCTTCCTAAAAATGCCACATCACCAAAAAAACATTTAATGGATTTTTTTTGCATTGTGGTTTAAAAAGAAAAGAAATTAAAAAATTAAAAAGAATTGGGAAAAAATTAATATAAATTCCAAAAACAACTACCCAAAATTTGGAAACTTTTTTTGGTCCAATTCTTCAAACAACAAAACTGCAAAAATTGAGTCAAGCTCCCCTAACAAGGCATTATGCTCTTTGGGAATGATTTTCCAATTCTTTCATAATTCATGTGAACTGTGACTTAACACATTATCAAACAAAATTTTAATTCTTACATTTTCAAAGTAACAAAATAACAAGCTTAAGCTAAACAAAGGATGGCTCATAAACATCAAAACAACAATGAAATCATTCATGAGGTAATGGGAAAATTTTCACAAAACTCTAAAAATCACAAAATAAAAAAGAAATTGCAAAATGTTTTAATACAAAATTGGAAAACAAATGAAAATCAAATCAGAAATTTTTTCCAAAGTATCAAAATTGCAAAATTGCAAAATAAAAATTTGAAACTAAAAAAAGTACTGGAAATTCGGGGGAGAAATGACAAAAATTTGGAAAAACTCATCAAACTCGCAAAGTTGAGGGCAAATGGAAATTTTCATTTTTAAACTTAAAATATGGATTTTTTTTACAACAATTTGGAAACATACTCCAAATTCCTAAAACCAAAAAATGGAAAAAAAAACACTTTGTGCATAATGTTTCCATTTCCAATCCCTAACAATGTTTTTTTCCAAAAAAAGATTGTCTATTTTTTAGTAACCACATTGATTTTTTTGCTTTCATATTGCATATCTGAATCTTGACCAAATCTGATAAGTTTTTGAAGAAATTGGCCAAAATTTTGACATACAAAATTAAAGAAAAAATGCATAGTCCTTAATGTCTTGACCTAAAAGAAAAAATAAAATAAAATACCATTTTTTAGATTTATTTGGAGGACACCCCTAGGTTGGGGAAGTTGCCATCACCTGTTACGAAGCAACCATGTGGCAAAAGCAAAACCATAATTGTTGCTATTGTTTCATAGTGAAAACCATTGTTAAGAAACTTGACCCTTCTTTTTTAAATAATAAAGAATGGGAACCATCACCAAGACGTTTGGCACCATCACCAAACCCAATAGAATTTAAGAAAATTGGGAGCTCCAACATTCTTAGGAACTTCTTGATGGTTTTTTGTTTTTTGAAAACCAACATTCACAAAGGCACCAAAAAACTATTTTTTCAAACATTACAAAGGATGCCACCCAAAAAATCTTCACAAAATTTGTAATCGGGGGCAAATGTCCATTACAAAAACTTGTTCCAAATTTTGCTATTGCAAAAGTTTCAAGTGAAAAGTCTTGGTGTTTCTCCAACCTACTTGGTTGGGCACTTTCTCTAAGAAGGGTGTTTAGTTAGATGGAGGAGCTAGTTGCTTCCCTTTCATCTATTATTTCTATTTAGCCAAGCAACTATGTGATGAATCTCCTACATAAGAACCTAAATATTTTAGATTTGATTTCTTTGGCCACATAACTCCCTTTGGTTTTTTCACTTTACATAGTTTTTTTAATCAACCAAGAATAAAATTTGATTCATAATCACATCACCTTGATATGTCTTCTCTAAGCCAATGTTGCAACTTTACAACGAGTTTGGAATGTATGATATTCTAGAACTAGAGCTAAAATACTATTGTTTTATTTTAGAACTAATGTTACAACGTTTAGTCATGGAAGCTTTAGACATTTTGTTGTTTCTTGTTGAGTTTGCTCACCTATTAAACTACTATGTCAATAAGTGTTTACATCATTCTAGTTAAAAACTCAATGAATCAAATAAAAAATCATTACATATATTTTTGGGAACATGATTGTAGGTTGTTTTAGATTTTTGTTTTGGGTAGGTTCTTTGATTGTCTCCTTGGGTTTTGTAGGAGACTACATGCAACTAAGAGGTTCATGTTTTATTCACTCCCTTTGAGTGAAAATCTTTCCACACAATTATAATTTATGATTCTTCTCATTGCAAGTGTATTGGAAGTGCATGATTAACTTATATGTGTGGGGTCAATACCATGCACAACAATTTTATGTTCAATTGTAAGAGTTAAAGAGTGTGGGGTCAAGGTCAACCAATTTGATTCACCCTAACATTAAAGGGTTAAACAAAATGAATTTCGACCACTTAAACCTTATTAGTTGGGGATCAAATCATGTTTCATTCTAAAATTTGATATGATTTTAGAAAATAATTTTCAAAATTTGCAAGATGGTGTAATGGTATGCTATAACTATGTGAGTTTTTAATGAATATCAAACCTTCAAAATCATGGATAGTCAAATGTTCAATTTCAAAAATGTGACTTTAGGGCTTTTAAAAAAATGCCATTATGATACAATCTTTATATGGCAAGCTATAAGTTATATTATATAGAGAATAATGGCTCTTGTAGGGAGTTTTTTTTTTATGAGTCCTTGTGAGCTCACACAAATTGTTTTAGGTTGAAAATGCACCAATCACTTTCATTTGTTCATGTATCAAAGTGACCAAAACTAATTTACATTTAAAAGCAAAATTCATCCTAATCTTGTCCTAAACCTTTTGCTAGGGTTTCATAAAGATCAAATGAACTCAACTTGAGATTTTGCATTCCAAGGTTAAAAACGAAATTGAAAATTTTTGACCAATTTTTTTAATATCATGTGGGCTTTCATGCATTTCACAATAATGGCTACCTTTATAAACCTTCATGTGTAATGATTTCCAAATTATTATTTTCTTATGTTGAGATTTTTTTCACTTCTTCAATAGCCAATATTCTTTACATTAAATGTCATGTGGTTATTTGAAACAATAAATAAATGTGTCATTAATTGATGGCTTCTATGATCTTCAAAGACTTGGAAAGCATTTTCACCTTTATTTTGTCTAAGCAAAACTTTTATTGAATGATAGGAATGATCTCACAATTATACATGTTTTGATTTGTAGCATACATACACATGATTTGTGTTTAGACCAAAATCATGATCCACTTGAAATCATTAAAAACCAACAAATGGATCAATGTCATATATCACATGCATTTCAAATTAGATGCACATGACATAATTAGTCTTGTTTATTGCTCACGAAACACACTATGAAATTTTTTTTGAAACTTTTGAAATCAAAAAGCATATTGTTTGGGGGATATTATTTGTGTGAGTTTTAATTCTTTCCACCCTATTGTCACCTACCTTTTTAATATTCACACATTTAATTCACCCTAAACTTAATTTAAATTTTAGGTTTTTATTGAATTTTAGTACATGTATTTGTTTCAATTTTAAGTTTTAGTTGAAACGATGAAGAGTGATTCACAATTTGTCCACATTCTCATATATACTAAATAAACAAACAACTATTGAGCTTAAAAACAATCATAAAAACTACTGAATGTCATTGTTGAAGAGGAATCCTACACAACATTCATTAACTAATTCAAAAAAAAAATTCCCTAACCCTTGAATGATGTTATCTCCCTTCCCACCCCCCTTCACACTGCTTTCCCTACAAATTGAAATTATTGGATTCGAAACTTTAAGAACTAAACATATTTCTAGATTGCATACTATATTTTTTTTAACCTCCTTAATAACTATTACCTAAGTCCCTTGTACATATGCAATATTTTTCTTGATTTCTTTCTTATACTTGGGATTAATGCACACCTCATACGAATTATATTTTGATTTCGAGAATAAACATATCCTATTGTAAAATCCATTGAATTATAATTTTTAGCCAATAACCAATATATATGACCCTACTACATTTTTACACACATAATTTTCTCGGGGAGGGTCACTCTTTTTTGTTATTGAAAACTATATTAGTAAAAATGTAAGGTCCTATGTATTGATTGTTGGGTAAATATAATAATTCAGCTAGTTTTATCATAGGATTTTTGTCTATTTCCAAAATCAAAATATAACTAAAATGAGATATGCATTAATAATAGGCATTAGGAAAAAAAAAAAAAAAAAAGGATATGAGACTTATAATAATTATTAGTTGTCAATAGGTTGAATTAGTAGGATGCAAAGAGTGTCATTAGAGGAGGTAACACTAATGAGGTCATAATTTACTTGATCAAGACAAGGAGTCGATGAAAAGACAAGAATTAGAGCTTGCTAAGCCATTGTGCCCATTTGGAATTCTGGGCTTGCCCTACTAGGCTTACAAAGATTCCTCACGGGCACCTCATTGGGCACAATGGCTTGTACCTGGCATGCTCCATAATACATCACTTAGTTTGAAACATTTTCCATGTAATTTAGATAAAGAGGAGGAGAAGCATGAAACCTTAAGAGTAAAGGCAATGTAAGAAGAAGAGGAAGACGACGATGATGACGGTGGTTCTTTTGTTACCTTTGAATGCCAAATGTAGGGATAATGTTGAGGAATTTCGAGTCTCTAGAAAGTGAAGTCCATTATATATAGTGTATATCTTTTCTCCACTCCAATAGCTTTATGACATGAATGTGTTGTGGGTGTGGGAGATCTCATGTATTAAATGCACGGCACTTTCTCCCTTTTCTCGTGAGATGGAGAATCGTCAGATTGCATCCATTACTACCCTTCTTCAAGCAACTGTGTCTGGAATCTTCAATTCGTCAGCTGGAGTTTCAAAAGGAGCAAATACAGCCTTGACGTCACCCGTATCAACATCTTCTATGCTCCCTGGTTGCCACTTTGGTCTCTGCGAACCAACCCCATCCCCATAACTCAACAGTTGAATCAGATCAAAGTTCCATATTTCCTAATCTCAATTGATGGAGTGGCAGCCAGAAGTCACACCTGGTCTTTGTCAATGAGCACTGCTCGCACACCTTCAATGAAGTCAGGCCGAGTAGAAGTCCTAATGCCCAGTCGAAATTCAATTTTCATCACCCCTTCTATCTGCGCAATCACCCATGCTTTTACTTTGCTAATTTTGGGCATAAGATGAACTCTTTTCCTGAAGAAAGCAAGCGTAGAAAAATAGTCATATTGCAAATGGTTGCAAAAACCAGGGTGGACAAATTATCGAACCCACAAAGAATGGCAGATAGTAAACCTCAATTGGAAACACAATTTTGTAACTTAGGATGATGGCTTGACTTGTGAAAAGTGTCATGTTTTTAGAGGTGACAAAAGGACCTGTGAAAGGTCATCTTTTTGGTCAGCATTTGTGCTTGCAGCAACAGCTGCAAAGTGGTGTTTTGTGACGCAGAGGCTGAACGGTGCACCCTTTGCTAAGCCAGCTAAAGCACCTTTTGCCCAACCTGCAACTGAACAATTATAAGCCCAAACATTCTCTCAGTTATGCGTCAAAGGCCAAGATCCAGCTACCACCAAACAGGCAAGTGAGGGATTCTAGTTTAAGGAACAAATGAACCGAAGATGGAGTCTCCCGAATCATTGCTATCATCACTCTGGAAGAGAGACCAATTTGTAAAAGTGGTTTAATTATCAAAGTAGTTGCCATTGGGCTTCACTTAGAGCTACCAATTAGTTATTTTGGTCACAGTCCTGCATCCTTGAAAACATTTCTCCAGGCTGATACAGAAAAAAGGGTGTTTTGATTTTGTGCATAAGAGTATGCCTACCTGCAGAATCATCAGAAGCTTGGTGTCGTTTCAGAGCATCAACAGTATCCACTATGGAGAGATTTGCACCAAAGCAAGCAGTTATAGCAGGAAGGAGAGGTTTGAGTGAAGACTCTGTTTTGGGTTCCACTTTGTACCCTTCTAGCAACATCTCTATGGCATTGAATGCATTACTTGACCTGCACCTCCCCAAAGCCAAAAACACCTGTTAGCAGCAGCTCATTTAATCCCAGCTGTAACTGCCTGCAGGCAAAACCTACAAAGTAACCTGATCATGTTGCAAGAGTAAGATTACAGTGCAGCAACAACCTGCTAACAAAATGCTCAGAATTAACATCACCATGCCTAATGATGCCATCATCATGCAGTTTACACCTTTAACCCACATGCTTGTGAAAGTGCATCTATACAGAGGCCAGAAAGGATTGTCAACTTACAAATCACCATGAAGAAGAGCCAGTTTTAGTGACTCAAGCTTTGTGGAAGGGATGTAATGGGTGCTGAGTCCCAGGTAATTGGCATCTGCTGGAGTTGTAATTTTCAACCCCGTCATTGCCATATATGTGCCTGCATCCTAAATCAACCAATTAGGTTGCTTTGCCAGGCACACTGAGCAAGTGCAGCAACTGAAGCATCCCTTTCTCCCACAACAAAATGTGTGAAATTGCACATACAATTCAAACCCCAAGAATAGTATTTAATGTGAGAGAAGAAACACCTTGATGAAAAAGGCTACTTACCAACAGCTCCATGTCCAGGAGTAGATGCAGCAATGTGGGCAAAACCAACATCTGGAAAAAGTCCTATTCCATTCTCTGGCATAGCAAGAACTGTTCGCTGCCAGATTAAGCCAGAGTGTAATGTGAATCAGGTGCTCAGATACTAGAGTAGCATATCTAGACATCACAGAGAAAACTCCCTGGCCAATGTCCCAAGCTAGACTTATTGAAAGAGAGTAGAACCAGATAACTCAATGTAGCAATCTTGATGTACAGGGCCTAGGGCTAAGTTCAGGTTTTGTGGTCTAGAGTGAATGGAACCTGGGCTTATGGTTGAGAAACAAGGTCAAAATTGCAGTACCTCTGTTACAACACGGAAGCGGCCATGACCCGAGATGCCAATGCCAAAGCCCATTGTAATCCCATCCATGAATGCAATATAAGGTTTTGGGTAGCGTGCAATAGCACATATCAATTTGTACTCATTACTGAACACCTGCATGGTATCAAGGATTAGAGTTAACCCCTTGACAACACATCAGGATAGATTCTTATGTACATTTCACAAAAACAAGCAAAAGAGGAGTCTGGTGAATTTCTAGCTTTCCATAAACCACCACCCCAGGGTGGCATTTCCATGTGCCTGAATTCCATTTGATGTTTTCATATTCTGGTTGATTGGTGAGTAGGACTCTAAAGTGGCCGCAAAGTGGGCTGTATGTTCCTTTAACAATCTCAAAATCTGATTACTAATTTTTAGATCTTCCATGATCATAAACTTCAAGAAAACATGCCTTTGAGGGTGTGATGTTTCTTCGACAACCAATTTGACATCATGACAAAATCTTTAAACTTTTTCACCATTTTTCAGGGATTCTAAAATTGACATATCTCAAGATATCTTGCCACAAGGAGCTACAAAGTAGCTGGAACACCATTGCAAGCAGCAAAAGGGCATTAGGGTTTAGGTTAATGGATCGCACTCTTTAGTTGGGGAGGCTAGAAGCTTCCATAAAGCTCAAACATTCAAACTGGATGGAGGATTTTGATACCAACAGACTACAAAATCACAAGCAAACTTACAGCCAGAAATGTAGAAAGCATATAAGGTCACAATAGAAGAACCTGGCGTGCAAAATCCAGCATAGTCTGCTTTGGGGCAGACTGCATTGATTTCACATCCCCACCTGCAGGAAAGGAGGCATGCAGGAAAAAAATGTGACTATAGTTTCTAGCCCAGAAAGTTACACAATATCTTCTCCCAACAAGACACTAAAAATGGGAAATCCCAACCTCTGGAATCATGGGCATTTCTAAATCTTTTTGCAATGCAGCTACCACACCCTTAACATCCATGCCTGCATTCAAATGAAAAAACCTATCATACCACCACTCTCCATATCAGGCAAATTCCAACTACACACATCAAAACCACTGTCTACTAACACACAAATTTTATTTCATGTAATTCCCATACTAGCTCAATACATTATCACTGCATCACAAGTATATTATACTCATTGCCATTCATGCAGCACGTGTGTGATGACCTGACATAAATGTACCCAATATACAAGCAAACAAATCTTAGTTTTGTGTTTCAAAAGGTTCTTATCTTGCTGATGCTTTTTAACATGAAGCAAAGAAGAATTCAGCATAAGTGACACTAGTCCAACAACAAAAGCAGCTGTGACTCTTTGCTAACCCATGGAATTAGAACAACAATGTCATAGTGTGCAAAATTGTGTACAGATTCGAGAGACTGACAGCTATTTGTTTGGCCATTGACATTGCATCTCAAAGTCTCAAAGATCCAGAATTCTGTATGTAAAAGTGGAGACAGATGACCAGCTGATCAGTCAGTGAACACATCTCCAATTATTAAGGATCAGGAAAATCCAAATGTAGAATTTGAAGATGGGAAAAACACCATACCAGCTGAAAATGCTCGTGGAGAGGAACTCTCCACTAAAACTGCATGCACTTTGTTATCTGTAGACCATTCATCCATGTACTTCTTGTAGAGTGCTGTCATGCCTATGAGGGTGGGAAAAATAACAAACAAACAAACCAAATCACAACAAGCTTTGCCCTAAAATGCTTAAACCCCTAATTCTTCTACCTGCTCAGGAAACATACAGAACTTATAGACAAAGGTCAAGCTTGAAAATGTCCGTAAAACTTGTATCGCAATAGAGAAACAATATATGAAGGCGCAGGATTTGTACCAACGTTCATGGCATTCAGAGCTTTAGGTCGATCCAACGTGATGATAGCCAGGCCATTGGGCATCACACTCCCCCTAACCCATTCTTGAGCTGAACCTGCTGCTCCTGCCATCCTCCAGCTCTTCCTCTCTCGCTTCCTCCCTCCCTTCCTCACTCACATAGAAAGACTTTTTCTTCTTCTTCCTCTTCTTTTCACAAGCTTTGCTGGAACAAGCAGAAGAACTTGGTTAACATAAAATTAGGGTTCAAGGATCTGGTTTGAATTTCTCAGTTGCATTTTAGATCAAAAGGATTGCTTAATTGATTGAGAGCAAGGAGGCCTATGATTTCAAGTCTCATCATGTATATGTGCAGGTGAAGTACTGACCTAAATAACCTTCCATTAGAAGAGAGAAAAGGTCCATGAGTTTCTTTGGGAAGAGGTGCTGATTCTACTAAGGTATGATTGTGTGTTTTCTATCTATAATTGAGGATCATGACATCTCTTCTTGAATCTCTCTTGTAATTGAGTTGTATGGCAACTCAATTTGATACTTCACTGCATGTTCAAGATTTCCTTTGTTGTTGTGGCAGGCTATGAACATGACTGGAGAGCTCAAAAGAGAGCTTCTTCAATACAAGGTTTGTTGGCCTTGCCTTGGTAGGCAAGGATATTGTGTTTTAGATTCATTATAGAGTATAGTAGCTTAAAGGGATTTTGGCCCCTACTAGGTAATAATAATAGGTCTATTTTTATATGAGGATTTTTGAAAGATGATATTTTGGCTTGTGTTGAAACTTGAGATTAGTTACAAGAGTTATAATATCTTGAAGGATTTTGGTTTCTTTTAGAGGCTTTTTTGAAGATTAGGTTTTCTTTTTTTTTTGCATGGTGAAATATTTGAGTTTCCGTAATTCTTCTTTTGCCTTAAGATACTTTTTAATGTCAATGGCAAGGCCACAGTCTAACACGCCCCTTGTTATACCTAGACATATATGAAGGATCCAAAGTGAAAGGAAGCCAAACCCCACTTCTATTGCTTGACTTAGAATTGTAATTGTGGAGGCTTGCATCTTCTCAAAGTGGTATTGAATGATGAAAGTGATTAGCATCCCAAAAGGGGTACATTTTGGGCCTTATTCCTTTAGCCTTTGCTCTTACTAGAATTAATATTTTAAACAATAATACCAAATGTAGAATGTGGGCATCATCATCTTGCTTAAAATTTTGCTCAATTAAAGTGGCTTTGGTTGGCAAATGAACATGCTATAAGTTGCTTGAGACTCCAACAAAACTCTAGAGCTTTCTTGTGAGGAAGCTAGGAGATCCACATAAGTTTATTGTTGTCCATTCAACTTTATCTATGGCTAGACTAGCCAACATCTTCTCATTTTTTTTAGGGTTGGGTCGTCCTAGCACTTTTGTTCAATGTGTTCCTTCTAAGGTTGTTGTTCTCGAGTTGTGTGACATGAATTCTGATGAAGAAATGGCCATGTTGACACACCTTACTTTGAGTCTTTTATTTCAAGTGTGTTCATTTTTATGGGTTTAATAATTTATCACATCACAAGGTTATTTTTTGACACTAAGATGAACCCATTTTTGGGTGGTATCATTAAGAAATATCTCATCAAATTCAAGGAAAGATGAATCTAGTTTAATTTAATTTTAAAAACATATTTAAATTATGATTTTTATTATTGACTTGCATCACAAGAGCTTTACGATTTTCACTTATGTATAAACTATGTAAAATTTGTAGACACTTTCATAGATTACACAAGTGAAAGATTTGTGTTTTTGAAATGTTCTTAAGATTTTTTATCTCTTGTTATTAAATATCAAGTTGCATTATTGTGAAAAAAAATGTTTATCAATTATAGTAATTAGGGTGTGGTTTAAATTTTTAATTGAAAGAAAATAAAATTAGACAACTAAATGTTGGACATTTGTGTTTGTGAGCTAGACATATATACTTAACTAGGTTGATATTGGGTAAGTATGTAGACAAGTGCAAATAAGAGAACTTTACCACATGTGCCTTAAGGGTTGGAACGTTTGAGTTAAGGACTTATTTTGAACTTTTCCGGAGATTTGGTGAAGTTAAACATATGTGCAAAAAACTAGATTCTAAGGGAGACTACAACAAATAATGTAAGAATCCTATACAAATTTTGTATAAACTAGAAGAGTAATAGATGCCATAGTCCAATAAGCATCAACTTAGGCTCACTTTAGACAAGGCTCCAGGGTCCAATTTCCTAGGAACCAATTTGGACTGATTTGAAGCAAATTGAATCCTTGAGTTGGACAGTACCTTGGTCCCTAGCCTGATTGTTGGTTCTCCAAATCACAAGCTCTCCTTTTAGCACTGTTTTTTGGTCCAAACCAATTGATTTTCCCTCCAAAACAAGTGCCATGTAGGTTTAGCCTCAATTTGCCACTTTTTGGTCTTGGACCCTCGTCTAAAATCGCTCTAAACGAAAGGGGTGGATTCTATGCTTACATTCAACTAGTAACATGTAATATGTATAGAAAGATATGAAAATTTCATGAACTAGTAACACAACATCCCATGGGAGTTTGAAGTCCACTTGTTTGAGGTAGATTTACACCAAACCATAATTCTCAAGCTCACACTTAATAATTTGAACAATTCACTTAGCTAGGATAATAATGCTCATTCTATTAACTTTCTTTTGTGCAAATTTCTTTCCATTAGCATATTTCACATGGCTAAGATTCATCACTGAAGTCAAGAATTGATCATGAAAATACAACTAAACATGAGCGATAAAAGTCACATAGTTTTGAGACGATTACTTTCATATGACAAGTACTTGGACTCAACTTCATTCTTGGATTGTAACAAATAAATTAATAGGTACATTCATTTCTGGTCATCATCATTTTCAATCATCATGACACCAAGTCCAAACATACATACAAGTATATGGACTCATAATGAGTACTGACCTCACAGGCAGGCATTCTGTTTTGCAGAATGCCAATGCAATGGGAGGCATTCCATTTTGAAAAATGCCCCTGCACAGGACAGGCCAATATGATAATTTCCCACAGCACTCGCAGGAGGCCCCACTGTACATTCCTGCCTCAATCATTATGCTCAATAATGTGCCCTGGCAGCAGGGCTTACACTTCCCAACCTTGAGCTCTGCTCTCAAGTTCACAGGGTGTAATGCTGTGCTGGGTTACCCTAGACTTGTAAGAACTTTTTTGCTGAAAAAGATGTGTTTCAAAGAACTGAAACAAAGAAGGACTAACTGCATTTAAGAATGAGATTTTCCCGTTTAAGAATGGATGATGCCCTCACACAATCAACTACAGCATTTGTGGTAGTGTTCTGAACTAACCCACAATGACCAGTGTATGAACTATCAAATATTTGCAAGCAGTTTACTAATGAACATCAGGCAACTTTGTGTACACAATGGTGAGAGAGAATGGTTACACAAAGCAACCCCAAAGATACTCCACACAGGTTGGATGCTTCAATTTTAAGAGTGCTTGCATTTCATACCTTCACACCATCTCTCTTGACAGGTTGAGGTTCCGTCCAATCTCTTCGAGAGAGCATTCTCTTTTCCCATCCAGCCCAAACCTTTGCCTAAGGACTACACTCTCCTTTGGTTTCAAAGAATTGAGCTGCAAACAATACAGGAGGACAATATTGAACAGCATCAGATTCTGGATCATGCTTTATCAACTAGTTATTCAGACACAAGCACCTCCTCGGGTGAATTCCTCCCTTCACTTCTTGGAGTACACAGTATTTAGCAACCATCCCGTGCTCTTAGCACCCTCTCAATGGCAGGTTCTTATGCTTCACTCACTTGTCCACCCACTGAAAACACCACTAGGATGCTCCCTGTCGAATTGTCCTCATACCCTCTAATCCTTGATACAATACAACTAAACCCAGACTCTGAGGTGGACAAGGCCAGTTTCTGGAAGGAGGCAAGGTAGGCAGTGATCAGTAGCATTACCACATCATCCAATCCACATTGCAACACCACATCTCTGCTGAGTTTCCACATCAGAGAACCTCAGTCTTCACTGTCCACTAAGTTCTCAACAAGTTCTTTACAGTTGTCCTGCATTGGGTCAGCATAGAGCCTGGCCTGATGCTGGTCTGGAGAATATTGCAATAACGTGAATAACCTAATCCTAGCTGTGACATGATCTCATTATGTGTAGGAGCCTGTTCCTTTTCCATAAGCAAATCCATGCTTGTCTGCTTTATACTTTGTTTATGCTGCAGCAGAATGAAGTGGATATTGAAAGATAAGTCAATGGCCTTCAACATGTGACATAACAAGATAAGTGTATCATATGGTGGAGAAGAAAGAAAAGCAAGAGAGGAAAAAGTAAAAGAGATTCCAGCTGCAACATTGAAAGGTGTGCACAATAAGTGCCCAGATCTTGTCTGAGCACACAAAATGGAATTGCAGATCCAGTAAATAACATATGTGGAAAGCCGGTAACCTTTTCTAGGATCAAACTTGTCAATGCTGTCAATAAGTCCCAGGATACCATCCTGACATTGATCAAAAACAGAAAGGCTCATGCTTTGTGTGAAATACTTGTGTGCTTGAGAGAGCACCAGTCGGAGATTATGCTGCACAGGACAGGAACCACAAAGCCAGTAGTTCAAATGCCCGAATCCATGTTTTGTCCATCCATTCAGGATCAATACCTTCAGGTCAGCAATGTAGGTGCATATCTTTCTTGATGAACAGTAAGATGAGATTGAGATGTAATTTAAGATGTGCAATACATATAGGGAGGAGTGTAAAATTTGTCAACTGCTAAGCAAAACGGTTTTTTATGTGGAAATTATACCTGAATGAGCTTATTTCTGGCAGCATTACTTAACAGCAGTTGTTGTTGAAATGTGCGAAGCTTCATGCCAGCAGCACTTGCCAGGTCTTCATCATTTGGTTTACTAGCCATCTCTTCTCTCTGTCTCTTCCTCAAATTTTCCATACCCTGAAACATTCCAAACAGATCATTTAACCAAAAGAGAGGCAACTGGCAAGGGTAGTGGAGGAATACGCATTATCAGCAAAGTCCACAACTTCAGTGAACTCAGACCTAAAATCTCAACAACACCAAAATGTCCTGCAGTTGAACATGGAAATGTACACAATAAATGAGCACAACCATCCTCACCAAACTAGCTTCATATGTGCAGAAGATCTACCACCCACAATCATAAGATAGTTATGAAGAACTATGCATGGATCTGACTAAAGCAGATAAAACCCTAAACCCATATATTCATTGTGAGAGAATCCCTGAGTTCTTTATCACATGCAGGCAGCTTCAGCAATAAAGGAACCAATACTCCCAAGAATATTAGGTCATGGAAGCTCACATGGGTTCTACTCAGAGAGAAAGACAATGGCATCCAGTCATGTCAAAGGGATATAGGAAGAACCAAATTTTACCTTCAATGGTGTCATAAGGAATGCAAGTGCGTGTTCCTCATCTGCAGTGAGCAAGACATGATCTATTTTCTCCCAGGAGATCATGGCTGTAAGGTCCAAGGATGGACTGTTTTTGTTTATCAGGTGTTAAGATTTATCTGACCACAAATTGTCATAGTCAGAACTATCACTACAGCTACTACTTCTGACTTCTGAAGCTGCAGCTCCAAGAGTTTTTTTTGCTAGTCTACATGTCTCTCGTAATGCAACTCTGCTGTGCAAGTCCAACCGCTTCTTCTTCTTTCTTTTAACCCTAATTTCAGGTTTCTCTAACAAAGGATCAGCAAGTTTTTGAGGGACACAGGGGGAAGAAGAATTTTCTTATCAGGTTTTCTAATTGCTTCCAATTTCTTCGTGTTCAGCTGGATCTGAGCAGCAACTTTGGTCAGCTTTGTCCGCCTCTTCTTGGGAACTTGAACGTGGATATGGTTCGCCGACACCTTGCGGTTGCTTGGAGCAAACGAAGACAGCGTATTGTACTGCAGCGCTCGCAGATCAGAAGACGGCAGTTCAAGCGCCGACTGCTGCTTATAGGCGGATTCCAACGCCGCGGTCAGGCTATCCTTGTATGTGAGTTCTAACACTGCAGCTAATCCTTCCAAGTCGTCGGCCATCTGGTCCTCTGACACAAGCAATGCAGTGGGACAACTGACAACAGCCGCAACAGCTGCCTTAGTCTCTCTCGATATTCTCTTCGATCGTATGATCTTCTTATTCCTTTCCTCTCCAAGAACCAGAACATTATCAGGGCCGTTGGCTGATGCAACGATTACAAGACGAGGAGATTTTCGCCTACGTCCTCCACGGCATTTGAAAGATTTGTTTACATAGGTATGAATCACAGACATTCTTGAAGGTCGAAGCAGAGAAGTGCTGCAGTGACTTACGGTAAAACTAGCTGCTGGCACCGGATGACGAGCAGCTTTTTGACAAGAGATCAAGCTTGTGAAACAATCCCATGCGTGCTACTGCATAGTGCAGGCACGTACATTGGCCGCAGCAGCAGCAGCAACAAAAGTCTTCCCGATCACACAGATATTAATTCCCACACTCTCCACATTCCCTTGATTCTAGCCGTCGTCGACAGCAGCAGCTCCGCCCTGATATTCAATTCCAACCAAACCTGCAGTACAGAACCACTGCATGCTCGTCTACTAGCAGTTCTGCAACAATAAAAAAAACACTCACGCACCGCAAGGCAATCGCAAGCTACAACAAAATTCAAAAACCCTTCCCGCAACAATAAAGAACACAATTTACGAGATCGAGATCCTCGATTGCAAGCTGGAAACTTCCAGTGCACAGAGACAACCCCTGACGACATGGACAACAAACCCAAAACCAAACAATATTAGGACAATGTGATCCTTCCCAGAATAATTTCTTTTTTGAAAAAAAGAGGGAAGCTCTGAAGACAGAGAGCAACTGACATAAGGAATTGTTTCAGGTGGTGAATCTGGGGAGCGCGAAGGGATCGCTGCGCAGCAGAGCCAGAAAAGCCGAAATGCGTGCTTGCGTGCATCTATGCAGAAGACGCAGGAACAGGGACAACAGCAGAAGAAGAAGAAGAGAGACGGAGTTTCTGGCTCTCTCATGTACCACGCACATGAACCGTGGTGGTGGCGGCGAACGCCAGCATCTTTTGTTTTAGATGCGTTTTTTATGCTGGCGCAGGAGTGGCGATCGTTTGCGTTGCGCACATGTAGTAGCCAGCAGCGAACGCTCGCCTGCTGCCCTCCCCCTGCCCAGGTTTTCTCCCAACAACTATTTTATCAATTTTATTTTATTTTTGCAAAATTGGCACGCAGCAAGAATTAGTTGAATTGAGAATATTTTATGTTCATAGTGGAATGTTGAAAATTAATCAATAAGAAAATATTAGTTGCAAGTGACAATTTGCAATTAAAATCCCTTTAGTTATAAATGACAAGTTGTAAACAACAATTAATCACAAACGACATATCGTCATAATAATGTTATCAAATTATGAATGAACTTGAATATGTATGTATATAATTTCATCCACTATATATGATCACAATTGTATGGGCATTTGTGACTAACATGCGATTATTTTGATGACATTCAAAAATAATACCACATGTTATTCTTTAGATGTGACTCATGGCAATATTGAACTACAAGTTATTTTAAAATTTTAAAATTAAATAAATAAACCAAATTTAATCCAAGTTGTTGACTTTTAAATCTAGATCATGTGACCAAGATTTATCCATGTTTTAGGGTGATTGACTAATCAGATAATGCCATGTGGCACATTTCATATTTAATATTTTAAAATTAAAAATCTAAATATATTTCAATCGTCCAACAAATGATCTTGTAAATTTGCACATGTGGCACTTCCTTTTAGTGCCGCGTAACAATTATTGATTAGTGCAAATGATTTATTTTTCCATCTACTAGTTGGTAAACCCATTTTGCTTGCAAAATGATTAGGAGAAAAGATCGAAAGGACCTTGAGAACTATTTAGTTAATAGTTTTAAGTTGGGACAATTTTCATTCAATGGGACAGTAAGAATTTAGGAAGCATTCTATTTTCAATAGCCACACGTCATGAACATAGTTTGCGTTGCAGTCATTTTTGCATCCAATGTAGGGAATTTCAACCCATGATTTGGATGTGGGAATTTCGACCCATCGAGACAAAAAAGTAGGTAATAGATAGAGAAGAAAGATCATTGCAACAATTCTGTATAAACAACATTAGTCGTCGTCCTGCCATTCAAGCATAAAACAAAGATGTCATTCACACATGTAGCTCGTGACAAAGCTACATACAATTGGCCATGGGTGAAGACAGGTTCAAGCAAGAAAATGCCAACGGTTTTCATGGTTTGACCCTGTGCCTTGTTAATTGTCATAGCGAATGCCAATTACAAGGGGAATTGGCGCCTTTGTAGGGTGAATGGCCACTTCAAACGATTTGTTGTTGTGGTGATGCATGGTATGTTGACAATATTCCCCACATGCGCGCCACCAATGATCTGCGCAACGATCAATCTCCGTGCCAGGCGCGAAATGATTAGACGAGTCCCATTACAAAGTCCTGAGGTCGCATCGAGATTTTTTAGTAAGATAACAGGGACACCAACTTTGAGGGCGAAGCGATGTGGTGTTGAGAAATTTTGTGCCAATCGCCATAGCCTAGTCATCCCCCGTTTCCACCGAGTCTGCTAACAAAAATATGTGCTCTTGCCCAGGCACAGCCTCGACAATCTGAGTGTTGAGAAAGTTCACGACTGTATTTTTTGTTGTCAAAATAGTTTGATCGTCCATGTATCCTTGGTTTGCATAATTGATTGCCAGGGCCGGGAAAACAACGTGGATGAGAGTCTCTAAAGATGGCACTTGATGGATTTATGGGTATAAGGCAATCTCGACTCCAATTGAGGGCTCCGCGTCGGCTTTCGGTGGAAAATGATCAATGATGGAAGACTCTTGGCCATTGTCGACTCTCAGAACGTACTTAGCATACGGCTTGGAGAGGGGATTGGCGTGGCATCTCATGTTTTCCGTGAGAGTCAAGATGCGCACTTGACGCCACAAAACCGAACGCGAAAGGGCTACAGAAACAATTGTTACCTGAAAGCCTCTAGACGCCACTAGCAAACATTGTCGGAAATCACCCCAAAGACAACCACTTTATCGCCAAAGGGCGAATTTGGGTGCCGCATGATGTCGCGCAAAGTCCGGTCTACTGCCTCGGCATAGTGTCGATGTTGTGCTGGAGCTTCATCCCAAACGATCAACTTTGCTTCCCAGAGTAGCTCAGCATAATCACTTTGCACAGGTATCGAACACATTGAATCCCTACCAAGGGCAATTGGGATCTTGAAAACCGAATGTGCGGTTTGTCCACCTTCCAATAGGAAAGTTGCTATGCCAGAAGAGGCAACCACAATGGTGACATGTCTGTCTCGTCGAACCAATGCCAATAACACTTTATATACAAAGGTTTTGCCTGACCCACCTGGACCGTCTCGAAAAAATACTACGCCTTCGCCTTGGGCTATTGCGTTGAACATTGTAGTGACAGTTATTTCCTGACAAATGTTGAACCGCAGGAGATTTTGGTTGATGTTGGAGTACGTCTCTATCGTAGTCAAGTTCTGCAGCCAATTGAAGATTAACACGCAACATTTTTACAAGCGACAAAGCGAGCGACATTTCCGAAAAATCATGTTAGCCTTTGTTCGTCAACACTAATTTGGCCTCGAGGAGTAGTAGGGTATCGTTGTAGGCATTGTCGGCATTGCCTCCATTCGTGATGCGTCGATGTCGCATATCGTGCGACATATCGTCTCGATATTTTTCCCATAACACTTCCGGATTCAAAAGAAAGCAGAATAGTAAGAGAGTCACAAAGAGTTTCCTTAGCCTCTTTGCGTCTTGATCGATACATGCTTCTCGTATGCACGTGTCCCATTCTGCGTCATCCTGTAGTAATCCCGATGCTTTGCAAGCAGCTTGAAACGTCGGATGCTCTATGTCGTCAACAATCCGGAAATGTTCGAAAGAGGTCGCGCTCAATACGACAGTAAGTAGGAGGTGGAAGAAAAAGCGTTCACCAGCAACGGGATGTACAAAATACATTCGCCTAACAGCTTTTTCTCCTCGTTGTTGAACTGACCAAACTTTTTCTCGAATTTTCCAAACATGATCAGCAGGGAAGTCCGCATACACCAAGTTCCACCCATTCGCATTTTGAGCGTTATACGCAAAGTAGGCGGTCAAGGTGGTTTTTTGGTGGGCAGCACGCTTCGCCGCAATGGCCAAATCTTCATTTTCATTCAAAATGACATTGTGCTGTCTTGGCAAATGAACAACTAATCGAGTGACTGGCGGCCATTCCATATGTTTTTTGAATGAAAGTAAGGAATCGACCCCTTCAGCAACGCTCAAATATCTGGCGTCAATGTATTGCTGGATTTCGTTTATTGGACCAATAATCACCGCTATAACACAATCAGGACTTTTGTAAACATATTTTTAAAGGTATTTGACCCTCCGAATACCGGTGGACACCTCGACGTTAATATGTGCATTAAACATCTTGGTAAGGTAGGGGTTATGGGGCACCACCCATCGGTTGTCATACGCAAAGCCATCTGGAGTCTTTTGAAACGTTCGACCATCGTTTCGCCGACGGTAGACAGGGTAACCGTTTTTGCCTTGTGTTGTCTCCTCGGAGAAAGCTCGCGGATATCGTTTCTTGCATAAACCATTGACCATGCAAGGTGCGTTGGGGTATTCTTGGCCACACGGTCCGTGTAACAAACATTTTGTGACCATTTCAAAAAAAGGTGTGTTCTCTAAAAAAGGAAGTTCTGCTTACACTGAGCGATCTATCTTCGGTTGTGGAAACTTTCTGCTCTGGAGGAAATATAAGGAGCAGATGGATGTGAGGTAGGCCTCATTTCTAGTATTCCCTTGTCTAAATGTTCCTAATAACTTTGGCGAACCATCCAATTTTTGCCACTCCTTTAAGAAGAGCTTTCACTTTCATCTAAAATACGCGGGCAACAAAATCTGGACGGTCAATTTCTTGCCAATTCGGGTTGCAAGTGAATGTGAGGAAGACATCTAGAATTCCTTTGCTTTGCACAATAGCCATCGCATCTTGATACACTTACATCATGAAACGTGGAGAACCGCGAAATGAAGTTGGGAGAACAATTCGTTGACCCACTTGCGTAGGATGTAATCGGAAATCATGTTCGACTGTATCTGCCAGCCCTTAGTAGAGTTCCGCACGAAGTTGAGCTTGGTTTAGCACCAAAAAGTTAAGAATGTTTTGTTCTGTCTTAGCAGCAACG
>Ga0209611_10003122_pt1 | contig 28936 bp, 24 predicted proteins | sample S1TSphgellanicum_3_FD_187693 | JGI IMG/M metagenome (GOLD analysis project Ga0209611, IMG submission 187693) | Host-associated microbial communities from peat moss isolated from Minnesota, USA - S1T2_Fc - Sphagnum magellanicum MG (SPAdes) (version 2) | ecosystem: Host-associated > Plants > Peat...
CTTCGCATTTCCCACTCCGATTATTTAACCTGTCGATCCCCCCGACCGGAGCATATGGGTATTACAAAAAAATCTAATACCCACCCCACATTGGTATTCTTTTTGTCCACAACAACAGTTTCTGAAACCAACCAATGGTGCGCTAAATATGTTCCCATAGGTTCCCCAAACTCTTGTTCCCGGCTTAAAAACCCCGGCTGGATGTAAGAGGGAGAGGAGGAGAAGGAGGAGGAGGAGCAACAGAAGCCACTTCTGGTGGCAGAACATGGAAGGTCACCCACGCCTTTTCCGTCGCCACTGTCCGTCCGGCTTAAAAACCCAGAACCAATGAGTCCGGCTGGATGGATGACGGGACGAATTGAGAGGAAGCGAACCAAATGCACGGATTTAAGGGAAGCTTCATTTATGCGGGAATATGCGACCATCCTTCCTTTACTATAAGTAATTAACTTTTTGCTAGATCTAGAATCATGGAAATAACAGTCATGAACTTTGAGTTCTTTAAGTAGACAAGTTGAACTTTTTTGAAAAGGCGACAAGAAGGCTGAACTTTAAGAATAAATAATGAGTTTTAATTAGTTGAATCAACATCAATACAAAGTTATAAACCCCTATTTTAATTTTTGTAAATCTTTGTACCTGTACAACCTTGATGAGTGTATAATGTGTACATGAAACTAGACTCAATTTTCAAACCGAGGTTGGATGTTCTTCATTTTGAGAAAATGTGCTGAAACCAGAAGCACTTGATTTAAAGTTTTGAAGAATCAGGCTCAAAAACACATCTCAAGTACCTTGGGACAATTGCAACTTGAGACATGTGACCCTAAGTGTAAGCACCATGAAAGCTAAATGATAATAATATTTTGAACTCTTGGATATTGATTTTTAAAATTTTGAATAAGCCACACGTAGAGCATTTTAGCCCTTGGCTTTCCAAAATATTCCATATTTCCAACCCGTTCCAGCAAAAGCCATAGTGCTTTATTCCAAGCTTGGCCTTTCCGACCCAAGTAAAGGCTTTGTAGGTTTTGCATCCATGCCTTTTTTTTATTCTTTTTTTCACTAACAATTTGGATCATAGATGGTATCTTGCACTTTCTCCGTCAATTTTTTCTGGTATCTCTGGCCCACCCCTTCCAACCCCCTTGTTGCATTTGCATATGGAGAGTTGTCTCTTCTGATTAAGACTTGTCCAGTGACCTTCAAAGGTTGTACCAATTTCAGTTGCATGGAACAGGACTGCATCATTTGATTTGCAGATATGCACATGACAACTTATCCCCTACCCTTGTTATCATATTCTGGATGTTATGTGATTTGTACTGCACATCATCTCATGGAGAGCATCAAGTCATAATTTTTTTATTAAAAAAAACTTAGGCACCCAATTACCTAATCACATCATCTCTATTTCTTGACATTTGGAAGATAGCAATGTCCTTTAGGTTTCATCATTCTCTTTGCAAATACCTGGTATTGGGTAGGTAGTTTTTTTATTTTGTTATGAACTTCAGTTTCAGGTTTTTAAAAGTTTTCAAAATCAAAGAACCATGGATGCCAGGTTTTACAAAGAAATTAAGAATAGAATAACCACCAGTTCCAGGCTTTTAAAAGATTCCAAGGAAATGGTGGTTTTCCTCAAAGAACCAGCAAAGAATTGACAGTCTTTCCTACCCTAAATTGAGTTTTTAACAAGTAAGGTTCAGGGTCAAAAACGGTTGTTTGGTTTTATGAGAACCACGGGTCAAGGGTCCATATCACCCCTTTTTTTTGTTTTTGAGAAAGTGCCCACATGGTTACATGAGTCTTGAACTCCAGAGTCCAAGTGGTGATAAATTTAAATTATTTGTTAAATGACCTTTGCTATCCTCTGCTGGGCAATGTAGGTATGTGGTGAAGTTCTATGTGTTGCAGTAGAAGTGTAGTGGCGATCAGAGGGAAAAAGAGCCATGCCATTACTGGCTACAACCAAAATATATAAACTAACTTTAGGTTATTGTCAAGTTTGAGATGGTGCTTAGTCGGGCTCCTCTGCACTGTGAGTGTGAAGCAAACCAGTTATCAGAGAACATTCTGCCTAAAAATATTGTGCAACAAAAATGCTCAAGTTCATATCGTGAATTGTAAAACTGCATTAAGCTTAACAAGATGATGGAAACAAAGGAGCTGCACAGCAGCATAGAACAAAAAATAAGATTAGAACTTGAAATTGCAAGTATGAAGGAGCTAGTACTTGGGTTGTTGTAGGAAAAAAAGGGCTCATATGAAACTATGCATAAAAACTACTCCATCTCTAGCATCTATGCAATAACACCATAGCGGTATGCTGCTTCAATCCAAGCATCAAATGTGGCAACGTATGAAAAATTCTCTAAATTAAAGAACTTTTGGTTGTACATGCCACCTACAAGAGCTAGGTGAGGATCTAATCTAGTTTGTAGTTTGCTCTTCTGAAAGGCTAGAGATAAAAAACAACTTTCATCTTCTACATTCCCTAGAACATGAACTATTGCCATCTTTGTCAACTTAAAATACTTAGGGGAAAAATGTGTCAAAACCTAATATGCATGCATCACAAATTTACAATATCACAAAATTTCAATAGAATTTGTGCGAAAATCATAAAAAATATGTTTGTGCAAAATCCATGGGCTTCAAAGTGAAAAAATGGCACCAAAAGTATATATATTATTTTTATATAAATGATGTGTCTTTTCTACTTGTGATGTTTTGATGTGAAGTACATACGATTTACATTTTAACTAAATTCATGCAATTATTGTGATGTAATTTTGGATAAAACTATGAAATTTTTATGTATTAGAAATGAACATTCACGTATGTCATTCCAAAAAAAAATGTCTGATCCATTTAAATATTTAAATACTAAATACGTACAAATATCATTCATATTAACCATAGCACAAAATTCATGCAATTTTTATATGAACCTATGAAGCCTAATAAGTTTGTGATGTGAATTGTCCTCCAAATGCACATCAATGGATTGAGATCGAATCATGGTTCCATGGCAACCTTGGAATTGCTTTTCATACATAACTTGAACATACCTTATTTAACATCAAATTGTCAATGGTCAAGTAAAGGTTAAACTACATAACTTGACTCACCAAACCCCAACATCGTTGGTTCACAATACCATGCTTTCAAACGTTTCAATTGTTTGACAAAGTTTTTTTCACATTGAGGTTACAACCAATATTGTGGATACACAATGCCCATGGCATCAAGCAAGGCACAATGAAGGAAGCACTTGTCCAGTTCATTGATCAATTGGGTAGTTGCACCTATCAACCAACATCAACAAGTTAGAACAAATACTCAACAACCCCAAAACAAAATCACAAATTAAGATTCAATACATTTAAACCAATATCAAAATAATTGAAAAATCTTATTTGAACACTTTGCTTTCACTTGTGAAATCAAAGTTTGAAAGGAATTTTAAGTCACAATTGTCTGTAGTTTTAAAATTGGGTCATTGTGCATGGCCCAAAGTTTTTCACCATTCACAATGAAAGCAAGTTGTTCATTGAAATCATTTAAGTCTACCACCCATTTCATGTGGATGTGTTCATGGCTGTAATCCAGAATACCTTTAAATGCATAAAATTCATCATTGGAAAATGAAGAACTAACATCATTGCATAAGTAATATAACTACCCATGGTAGATCTTCACATTAACCACTAAATCACATAAAAAAACATCATGTTGTTGTGCAAATTACATAAGAAAATCAATGTTCTCCAACAAAAGGATGATGCAACACATTCCTAGCTATAGTAAAGGACATTCACAATTGGGGTACTACTTTTTAAACACATGACCCAAGGACTTTGATTTTGTTATTTTTCAAATAAAAAATCTACATGGAATAAATTTAAGTGTAGAAAATTGGATAATTCAAATTATGTTAATTTTCATGGTGGTGGTGATTTTTCACATGTGTATGTAATTATGCATCAATATTTTGGTAAAAAACCAAAAATGTAGAAAATGAATACATAAGCTTTTATAAACAACTTGACTTTTTTTTGCATAATTATTTCCTACACATGTTGTTGACGCTTATAGCCACTAAATCTGTACCTAATGAATACAAAAAATCAACCAAATGGCAAGCAAAAAAATCATTTTCTTTGAAGCCCTTTCAGAATGGATTTTGTAGCCTTCAAAAAAAAATAATCATATATTATCTAATCAAATGCATTATATGAACATTGCCAAACATAGATGTATGCATTATTTATCCATAATTTTTTTTAAAATCAATTGCACTATTTAATACATTCTTTTTTATTCTTTTAAAATGAAAATGCAATTAAAACAAGGACTCAAATTATTTAAAAGGATTCAAAAACACATCTATATTATATCTTATTTTTAGCTTTTTTATTAGATTAACATGACATCATTCTAATTATAATTATACACCAATCCATTATAGTCATGAAAATATAAATATAGTAAAATTCCAAAATGTCCTTTGTAGTCCTTTTTTCATTAGATTGTCCTTTCTAATACCCCAACCATGAATGTCCCCAGTAGGGATCAACAAGCAATGTCAAATTAACTTACAAATGCAACCAACTTTGCATATCAATAAACTTGAATTATTTGTTTAAACTACAAACACACAAAGTTCAAATCAATAGACATTGAGAAAAAGGTTGAAACAAAATACCTTGGTAGCTTGGTTGCTCGAACTATCCATAGCCATCTTGGGCAAAAGTGGCTTATATCTACAAGAATTATTCTCAAGATCCAACAATAATATCCAACAAGTTTTCACATTCTTGAACATTTTAAGCTCCTTTGTTTCCATCATATCAGTAAGTTTAGTGAACTCAAGGTGCCTCTTTGGGCTATGAGCAAAATATGCATGACAACTTTGTAGAAAATCCACTATGCTACTAACAATTCCCAAGGTTAACAAGGTCTTGAATGCAGGATTGCATCTATGAACCATGTAATGAACACTAATGGAAAACGATGCATAATTTGTGTTGATTTGTTTAGTGACACTAGTTTTGGTGCCTTAGAATGCACTTACCCCATCAGCCTCAAAACAAAATCAACTTCTAAAATACAAAAGCTAGATTCAAGCCTCCTCCCTTCTGCAAGGCCTTAATGATCACAATAGTAAGGTTATCAATTCCTATTCCATCAACAACCTTCTGAAGAGAAAGCAACATGGGAACTCTCACCCAATTTTGCACCACATATGCATGTATGGAAATCCAAATCCCATTATCCACAATGTTCACTTCATCACATGGAAGGGCCACATAATTAGCAAAAAAAATAATGGCTAGAATAGCCTTAATCACTTGAGCATACATAAATTCTACCATTATCCAACTTGAACTATCAAATTGATACATTTTGGGGTTTTTACGCACATTAATGAAAAAATACAATGACCTTTTACTCTCATGTTCTGCCATAGGACGACTCCCTTCCAAGATTTAGAATAGTGTGGCAAATTAGACCTTCTTTCTCTCCATCTCAATGTGAATATTCTTATTAATCTTCTATAAGACAGTAGCAAGTGCTCAAGAGATAAGGCTTGGTTTTAACAAAATATACAAAAAATAGGGCTTGGTTTTTTTTTCGTTTACAAGTCTTGCTACTTATTAATTTCCTTTTTTGACATTACATCCCTTCCTCTTGCCCTCATGTTTCATTAGTGTATCTCACTTGAGAATAAGCAAGCAGGACTTCCTATCAATGGTGTTACAAACCTTGAATCTAACATTGTGAAGAACACCATCAATGGTAAGGACACCTTGAGCCCAATGCAACTTAACAACCCACTCAAGTTGAAACTTTTGGGTACAATCATAAAACTTTTTCAGCTTATGAAATGGAGGACAAGGCAACAAATCAAGATCTAACTTTGTATCATGCAAATCACTTAAATCAACAAGCATATTTGATGTCATGGGAGAATCAACATGCAAGTTGTCATTTGAATTAGGTTGCCAAAATGGTGGAAACAAAAAGGTTGCATAAAAAAAAACCCAAAAGAAAATGGTGCATGAGAAGGTAACTAAAAAAAAATAGAAATGTCAGAAGGCCCACCAACAAAAGTTGTCTTAGGAGATGGCAAAGGTGAAACGACATTGGTTACATGAATTGAAGGCGATGCATTGGTGGAGGGTTCAAAAGAATGTGGCCCAAGAACAATCGACCCTAAAGATTTTGATGGGCCATCACCATCAAAAAACAATGGCATTGAATTATAGACCAACCACAAAGGTTCTACATTCGATGCATTTCTACTACTAGGAAAACACTTGCAACAATGCGGGCTTGGATTTGGCTATGGACCTTGCTACTAACTCCAACAATTTTCGCCTCGTGATCATACTAACCACACACCACAAACACAACCAAAAACCACAACAACACAAGGAAGACGCAACAAAGCACGATACTAAAGCTCAAACTCAAATAAAACATAGGACCTCCAATTGTAAAGAATGTAGAACCTTAAGTGCATTGCATATTGAAATCCAAAAAGATGGAGCTTGAAAATGTACCTTATTAAATATTTGACTTGAAAACAACCTCCACATCTTTCAGCAAGAATCCAAATCTTGTTTGGGAAGAATCCTTCTTCATTCTATGGCGGTGTTCATTCACGGTCTCAACATAAACAAACTTGAAAACACTCCCCCAAAATACACATTGCACAATGAAAACCATGGTTGGCTGCTAGTAAATGCAATGATTGAAAAATCTTTGCCTCGAAATCTAAAGCTTCTCCAATTGAATGACCTGATTTCTAAATGGTGGCACTAAGCATAAGCAATTCTCTACTTGAACAAGGCAAGCAGGCAACAAGGTCTACTTGTGAGAGTGAAAGTGATGACGACAAATGCTACCTATCTCAGCAAACTAGCTGGTGATGCCAAACCCTAAACCCTAGCTGCAACTGGCTACTATGGATGGCCATATCAACCATTATGGCTACATCCTGCAGTGGTGACGGCATAAGATGGCAATGGACAGCTTTGGATGATTGAAAAATTGATGGCAATAGGATCGGTGGCTGATGAATTCATTTGGCTACAATGCCAGATGTCATTGATATGATCTGGCTACTAGTCACTTTATTTTCCTTTTTTTTTGGCATGTACCTGTTGCCCTGTAATTATTTTTAGTGCTTTCTAGCTATATTTTGCAAGGAAAAAAAGGGCTGGTCCATATAGTTGAACCTTACCTGCTAGCTTTTTCTTTGAAAAAGACTATGGATTGTTATTCCAAGAGGTATGTTATTTCCTAAACCCACAATTTCTTTGGAGATGAATGCAAGGAGTCAAAAGTGTAAGGTGAAGCCCAAGGTACCAGGCAGGACCAAGTGCGGGCATAATTCCAGTGAAGCTTGTGGCTGAAGGATTTGATACCCAACAGGTCAAACGAGGGAAAAAAAAAATTTAATGGGGGGCATATTGAAAAATGGAATTTCTGCTCTGGCAAAAACAAGGTCTGGGAGTCTCAAATTTAAATTTCCAGAATTACAACCGTTGAGGAATAAGTATGCAAAATACATCTTGTGTTGTGCATATGTAATACTAACCCAATGGTTTTCAATTTTCAAAAATTTCAACAAATGTCAACAAAAATTTCTCATTTTTTGGCTAAAACTTTTGCAAATTATTTTGTGCCAAACATCAGTTGTAGGTATGGTAGTGGACCATTAGTTTTTGAGGTACTGCCTGCGCATTGGCCTTTCATTACAAGTTTGTTAAAAGATTTGTTCATTGCAACCTGCAGTTAATTGTTTGCTCTGCTAGAATTTGGTAAAAGATTCATGAATCACAAGCAGCAGGTTGCTGAAGAACAGTATATTGTCAACTATTCAGGTGGTAGATGGTGTACCGAAAACCAACTTTAGGGCCTTCAGCTTATTTGTTGCCACTCAATGAGCTCTGCAAAATAGGTGCTCCTCTTGCCTCATGCTCCAACATCGGATCTCTTTTCATGATTGGAAGACAAGGGTTTCAGCATTACTAGTTGAGACACACCAAATTTGAATAGAGGTTATTCATAAAATGGTCTTTTCATTATCCTTTGTTTTACACAACAATGGATGCTATGGGAGGAAATTTGGAAGAGGTTCATTTCAATTTTAGTGGAATGGGATGATTAGGTGCACATAATCTTTATAGACCATGGACATCATGTGTTTTAAGAGTTAGGGTAATTCTCCTAACTCTAGGGAAGCTCATTCACATTCTTTTTCAAGTGATAACACCTGAAAAACTGGAAATGGTGTACTGTTTTGATTATGTTCTGAAATTGACACTTTTGACCTTACCCTAATACACCCAACATTGCCCAAACATGTTTGCAGTTTTTCCTCTGCTATTGTGCATCTCAGAGTTGCCAAGTGAAATATTGAAGTTGTTTCAATTGAAAGTGGTGGAATCTTTATCAACCAAGAATAACTAAGTATCTTAATTTCCCCATATACAACCCTCAGAGTGTCATTAAGTACGAGTTTGTGGAACTCAGTGTGTGGAGCTTTGACATTTCATGTTTACTCCACACGCTGATACATGAGACTCATGAATCATAATCTTCAAAGATATGATGTATTATAGACTTTGGATCATAAATTTAGAGCACTCCAAACTCAAGGGCGCTATCAGGATGGTACAGTGACTTTTGTGATCTAGAGATGAGACATATATTTTTTGTACTGCAGACTTTGGATTATAAGTTGACAGAAACTACAAACTTCAAGGAGTAAATCAAAATGTGTATAGACTAAGGCAGTTTCATAATGAACATGTAATACAAATTTTGTACTAAAGACTCTGGATTGTAAATTTAGAGAACCTCAATCAAGATGGTACACTAACTTAAACGTAAATTTTGAGAATAGAGAGTAAGTTCTAAAAAATGTAACAAGTAAATATTCAACAAGCCATAAAATAATAATTAAAATAGCAAAAAATGAGACCAGGAAAGGAAAAAAATTACAGAAGTTGTGACAGAAATAACTATATTTGTGACTGGCTTGTTGACCACATCTAGGTACACTTCTTCACTACAGGATCCATTTCTAACTCATGGTACAAACTGCAATATCTCTAGAAGCACTGCAATGAACATACAGACAATCATACCATCAATATTATAGAGGATTGCTTTACTCACCAATATTGCTGTCATGTAGACTGTAGGGCCTATAAACACTTTCATGCAATTAATATCTCAAAAATCTGAATTTATGTCCCACCTTAAAACCTTTGCAGTTCAATGTGTGTACTTCAATCAGTTATAATACAGTCAACAAAACTCCCTGTAGTTGAATGGCCAGCTTCCACCTTCACACATGCAAAAAAGAGAACTTGGCATCAGTAGACAGACATTTAAGAATTGAAGAGAAAAACCTAGAAAGCATTGTCCCAAGGATTGTAGATTGCCAAAGGCTAGATCATCTGATACAGACATATTGCTATTGTTCAAAGATCAATAACCTAAAAGTTCCTTGCCGTTGAAATAAGACATCAAAGTCTTTACAACAACTTCTTGTATTGAGAACTTCTCTGTATTTATGAATTAAGTCAACTTTTGAAAGATGACGTAAGCCATAGAGATTTCAAACTTGACAACATATCAGCAAATATCTCAGCAAATATCAGCAAGTATTGCTCCATACTTACAATGAAAGTCAATCTGATTCAATCTGAAAAGAATTGAAAGACAACCAAATAATAAAGTTTTGAATGTTTTAGATTTGATCCAGTTTTAGACTCAGGACCAGTTTGATTGGGTTACTGCAACTTGGACCTTTGAAATAGGTTGCCCAAACTCAAAATAATAAATTTTCAACACATAGAGATTGACTTCCAGGGTTCGCACAGGGTTTACACATAGTACTCAAAAAGTGTGCTCACAAGTTCAAGTGACTTTCTACATCAAACCCATATTCATTCATGAACACCAAAGCTCATCAAATGATGTTAGTGCCCTCCACAAGGCTATAACAAAGCGAAGTAATATCAGATGTTCTTGTACACACCATCAACATCAAAATCAAGTATAGTTCAAACATAGCGAATCAAGGAACAGGCTTGTACAACAGTGATGACATTTTGAATGACATCTCTCTGCCACAAGGTTCCCAATTCAAACATAGCTGATAATTCATTACAACATGATCATCACAAATGGTATAAAACCCATCAAGTAATGACATCAAGTACAATTATCAACACAAAAGCTACCAATACCCATTGTGCAAAGGCCTACCCAAATGCAGATTTTTGTAAGCACACTAGGTAAATGCATCAGGTACACCCAAGAAACTTGCCTGCAAAATTTAAGAAGAGAATATTACCAGATCCGTCAGGTGCTCAAGTCAGAGTGACCTGGGTCACATAAGATCTGGCGCATAGCAGCCATACATAGTCCGCCGAATGCAATGAGGGTTATAATAATCCACGTTTCATAGGAGAACAAGCCTGCCCAGATGTTACTACACTTTTTTTTCCTAAGCTTTGATTTCTGGACCATTCGACGTTTGATTCTCTGCAAGTTGAAATCTGTTCCTTGTTCTTTGAGTTGTTGAACCCTTGCAACAAATCCCTGATAAAAGCATTTTGGTGTGCAGTTCCAGAGTCAAACATAGCAACAACGTAGTGAGGATTTTGTACACGCACAAGAAAAGAAAAAACACACTTACTTGAATGCTTCACAAGTTGTGATGACTCTTGTTAGGGGCTTTCAAAACATAGCGAAGTCCTCACTACTGTCGAATGCTCTCGCTACAAGAACCCAAGCCCAAGAGTGTGTAGAGAGAGATAACCCTACCTTTCGTGTAGGAGTTTCCAATTTTATAGTCATCTTCAACTCTCTAATGGCCGCGTTCTTTTGTCCCATTCCAATCACAGCGGCAGCCGTGGCTAACGCAGAGAGCGCTAACGGGAAACCAACGTTATGGCACTGCAACAGATTCGATTGCGCCACTGCCGTAATAAGCAAACCCTGAAAAGCACTTAAAAACCCCACCACCTGATAAATCTCATTCCTGATGCTGCGAACTTCCTCGTTCTTTTTGTCAACTCGTTTGACGAACAATTCGGCAGTATTCTGCCATTCTTCCAATGCTACTTTGCACATATTGATCTGCGTTGCTTCCAAACCCCTAATCGCCAACAAAGGCCGAATCTGCTTCTCACCATCCGTCATCTCACCATCTGTCATCTCACCACCATGGCCTACCTCTGCACTCGTTGTCTTTGCCCTTTGACTCGAGCTCCCAGCAAAACCCCGCTTTGGGGAAACAAGAGAGATTCTATCAAAAGTTCCTAGTGCGGCTTCCTCTCCCACTCTGGCTCGAGCTCCGTCTTGAGAGTTGGCTGCCTGAGGGATTCCTGCTCCAGCAGCTGCTTCAGCTGATGATTCTTCGATCTCTGCTTGGACTGTCTCAGGGATATCCAGACGACACTCGCCTGGCGTTGCTCTGGTGTGTTGGGCTTGATCCATTTGCGGGTACCTAGTCGATCTATTGGCAGCTGCAGCTGCCGTCTCCTTTCTCACACACGAAACCGGTGTGCAACCCCAATGGGTGGACGTTGTAGATGATGAGCAAGAACGTTGTTCCCACTTCCTGCTGCCGCTCGTCTCGGTCTATAGGTCCTGCTGCGATTCCCCAAGCTCCTGAAACGACCTTGCAGCATCTGCAACTTGGGCCAAGTTGAAGCTGGGATTCCGCCCGTTGACTGCAACCTTCCGACAACACTGCGCGTTGGGCCGCCGCGACAGCCGAGAGAGAGAGCCCCGCGAGAGAAGACCCGTAACCGGCGGTTTCGACCCGGTTGCTTGGTATAACCGTCCTTAATGCCGACATTTTCATCCAGATGCACAGAGTGACGTATTATGACCGGTGTCTAGGGGCGGGCCACCGCCTGCAATGGGCGTCCAGTAGCTGCGGAGCTGCGTACCAGCGTACGCAGCTCCACAGCCGCTTGGCACGTAGGCAGATACACAGTTACTGGACGCCCAGCCGGCCACTGCCTGCAGCGGCCACCCAGTAACTGTGGAGCTGCATATGACAGCTACTGGACGCCCACTGCAGGTAGTAGCTGGCCCCTTCACACTCTGGCTACTGTCCGTGACCAGTTTCTAGACAGCATAGTTTGAAAATTAGCAGCCTTTCTTTTGGCTGGATATACATAGCCAAAAAGCTATATTACAAATTCTCAATTCTAAAATCATGTGCTTTTTGAGATTTTCAATAGTCGGAATTCGACCCAAAATTAAGGAACACTGCCAGATTTCTGTACATGGTTCAATTAGGTAGCCAAAACTAAAGAAGGTTGTTTATTTTATTATATTTTCATATCTAGCCTGATTTCTGTACATGGTTCAATTAGGTAGCCAAAACTAAAGAAGGATGTTTATTTTATTATATTTTCATATCTAGCCTGTAGCCAAATGTGGCTAAATCCTCTTGTGAATCATCGTCAAATTGCCTACAGCACAAAATTGCAATGAAAAACATTGATAGGTAGTAGACTTTTGATAGGAAGGCACTTGGTAGGAAGCATCAAATTGGAGTAGTGACATAATAAACTTTTGAACGTAGATAGTACCTCATTGGAAGCAGTAAATTGTAACAATATTATTATTGCATTTTAAGGGTTGGTAGAAACTAAAACAAATAAGACACGAAAATACAACTTATACTCCTCCTCCTCCTCCTCCTCCTCCTCCTCACCAATGAAACCAATTACAAAATCGTTGGGACAAGTGAGAGTGGGGGTTGGTACTGGGTACCTTGTGCGCTAACTAGTAGGTCGATAATGAAAGGCAGGTTGAAGGTTGTGGCTTGTAACTGGTGACTTACACCAATTGGAGTGTCCAAATTCTCATATGTTACGATCAGTCATGGTCTGACAGGTCCATTGTTGCGCCCACTAAAAACATGTTCCTCCTTGTCAAGCAGAATTCTGCTTAGGTGTAAGCACTGCTTTCCGCCCGGGGGGGGGGTGTAATTTCTAGCACCTCTATTTTCAAATAATTGGTGGGTAAAGGTTTAGGTATAGAGAACCCTGACTGGGAGTTCTCAAAAAATCAACCTCAACTAAACTTCACTCTTCTGCAGCCGACATATAAAACATTACTCTTTATTAAGAGCTTAGTGGTAATTGTAGTTGTGTGGTGATTTTGTGTAAGGTAAAGTCCTAGGTCAAGGCATTCCCAAAATAAAAGGCCTAGGACTAGGTGGTAGCAGAGGAAGCCCTGCAATTTTGGGAATGTCATCTACTCAAGGGTTTTACCAAATTGTACAGCATGCGCCAATGGTTATTGTGAACTTGAACATATATGGATCATGAGGAGGGGGAGGCTTCTTATGCCTACTTATAGGTGTAAGGTCCTCTCACTCTTAAGGAGTATGAATAGTATCCCTCCTTTTTGGGTGGGATTTTCATTGACATAAGGTGCCCTCATTGAATACACTAGGGAACTTTTTCCAAATGTTGCTTATGTAGAATCATATGGCACTCAAAATATTTTGTAGGGTATTTGGAGGGCACCATATATTCATGAATATCTCTTTCAGAAAGAAGGAGGTGTCTTATGCCTAGTCTTTAAAAGTGGGAGGTAAAATATGCCCATATCATAATCATATGTAAGATGTTAGATCCTTCCCACTTTTAAAAGGGTGTAAGAAACATCCCCTTATACCTCATAATTTGCATATGTTTAAGTTCATAATAATGTTTGTTGCATGTTTTATGATGCATAAATGCACAATTGAGAGACATTCGCAAAATGTGGGGCCAACTACCTTATTGTCCTAGGCCCTTAACATAAAATGATAGTCAAGTTTTGATGAAATGTGCTTACCAAATCTTTACATTAGTACTTTTTTTTGGGTTTATGGTTGTTGTAGGGTAGTTATTAATGTGTCAAAAATATCAATACACTACTCATGGGTGAATAGTAGATTGGTATTTTCCAAATTGACACCTAGCATATGTTTCGTGTTCGTTTCATTGTGGTACAGATTTTGTATTCGTGCTTGTGATTTTTCGATGCCCAATATCTATAACATTATAGTTTGCATCGATCACTTTCGATCCACTACTAGATATAAATCCAAGTCTTTAAGAGTTCTAACATGCATTATCATAGTTCAAACACTACACTTGCTAAGAAAAAATTATGTCCCTCATTTGCATTTTATAGTGTTTCCTTTTCATTACATACAATCGTTGAGGAAGTTTGTGTCCATTTTGCATTTATCATTTTTTAACGTGGTTCTTATGTGTGGGATGTAAACATTTATGATTGTTAGTTATTGACATTATGTTATTTGATCAGTGATTGCTTATGGATTTGCAAACTTTTTGAAAGACTCAAATGCGAGTCCCAAAATGAAAACAATGGAAGGAGAAAGAGTTGGGGCATGCTCCTTAACTCGTAATATTTTTGGGGTAAGAGGGGCGTGTTGGAGCTCCGGGATGGGGACTAGGATGAATGATAAGCATGTCAACTATTCATATCAATCCACACAAACCAAACAAAAAGTTAGTTAGTGCATAATTGGAACATTTGTTTAATGCATTAACGAAACATTAGCATACACAAACTCATAAGACTCACCACGGCCTAGACTTGGGGGAAGCCACCACCTTCCCCCTTATAGTATTTTCGGTGACTTGCCATGGGGGCTACACCCAAATGGTGTTTTTCCTAGGACTCCTAAGTCGAAAGTTTTACAATTCCCGAAATTGGGTTTCCACCACTTTGGACGCTTGTAACTTCTTGTGTAAACCTTTGATTAAAATGAGGTCTAAAGATAAATTATATCCTTCTTTGAGAGCTTGTCAATGATATATAACATGCTTCTTGCACGCACGTAACTTAGGGCGATTCCTGACTTTTAATGGTGTAAGCCAGTCTTCCAATGGTATAAAGAAGTTTTCAATCCAATGAATTTTGACCCCTTAAACTACTCTCTGAAAAGGAGTCCATCAAGACTCCAACTATCAAAGTGGGAATCCACTTGGGAGTGTGTGGGCTCACTCCTTCACTTTCCCATACTCTTGGGAGTGTGAATGTGACTCCCAAGTTACACTCCTAGGCCGCACCTTTCCATGCCCTTGCCTTGGTTGCAAGCCCAATGATAAAGTTGTAACAATTTATTTCAATAGTCAAAATAAATATTTATGTGTTAATCCTTAATTAATTCATGATGTTTGAAAATGTCCCACTTGGCATGTCGCAACCCTACCTTGGGAGAGTGTGAGGATGAAACTCATGCGCCCAAAGTTGGGACTTGGGAGTCCTCCGGGACTCCCGAAACTTCAGAGCTCGATTGTAGGGGTCAAAACACCTCGCATTAGGTTGTTCTTTATACCATTGGAAAATTATTGAAGTGTAAATGTCGAAAATGGGCTCACATGGGCCATTTGAACATTTGCAGCACAAGTTATGGCAAAAAAAAAGCTCGGAAGTCAAACTGGCAGTTTGACTCCCGACCACTAAAAGTTGGGAATCGACCCGACCCGATGCGTGCAGGTGAAGTGCGACACACCATTGGAAAGCTATCAAGGAAAGCTAAAAGTTTACTTTAGACATCATCCCAATCGGAGGTTTGAGCAAAGAGTTATGATCACTCAAAGTCCCGGGACAAATCGGGACAGTTTTGGGACTCCTCCTTGGGAATCCCGGGACAAAAAGCCATTTGGATGTGGGTGCCACAGAGAGGCACAAAGTATAGTATATGGGGTAAGGTGCTGGCTTCCCCTGAGTCCGGGCCGTGGTGAATCAAGTGAGTCTAAAGTTGCCCGTGGCTTGTCTTAGCACCAAGGGTGTTTCAGAATGCAAATTTACCAACTTGTTGGTTGGTTTGATGCAGGTTCAAGTAAATGAATAGCTCGTCACTCTGCCTAGTCCCATCCCAAAACTTTAGCACGCCCCTCTACCCCTTTTAATGCTGAAAGCTGGGAGCGTGCCCCATGTCCTCCACATTTTCGTAACTTAAATAACTTAGGCCCAACCTGGGGCTAACTAAGGATTTGGGAGCGCGTCATGGCATTAGTTCATCACTCTAAGATTGGATGCCATGTGAACACGTTATTATTTCTAAATATTTAACTCTAAACACATAAATATTTTTTTATCAATGTGAATTATTAGCAATTACATATGTGTACACAAAACCTTTCATTCATTATTGTTAAAGTTATGCTTATTAATTGTAATTACCATTTAGGATCTAAATTCCTCTTACTTTTCTCCTCACATATATCCTTTTAATTTGGTTTAAAATGTAAATACATTTTTTATCCAAAGTGAATTGAATTCATTTTATTTCAATTTGTTTTCCATTGTTTATATTTGATTTTAAAATATAGACAATGTAGATTACTATATGTACTGCACAATTTGATTGAATAGACATTATTTCGCTTTTGCTCCATTTAATTTTAATATGTCATTTCCTTTCACTTGCATCAACAAATATCACAATTGTTCAACCATTTCCATGTGTGGTTTGTTGTGGCTAGTCATTTGTTGTTGAAATGTTGTTCCCACCATGATGCATGCTTGTTTTCAAGGATCTACACACATGTTTGGTAAATATGCATTGTTTTCCTTTACATTTAGTTCCATTTTTTTGTAGTGAACTACAAATTTAATGCATGAAAACTAAATTTGAATATAAATTAATCAAAACTTTAGATTATGCAAAGGCAAGATCTTCTTATCTCTTTTATCCTCAAGGGTTTGGACGTTGTCTTTTCCAACTATCCCACACCTCTTGTGGTTTTGGTGGCAGTTCAATCATCCATTGATTCACATGCAATTATAGAACTTTATTTCTTTAATGTTGTAGGACCCAACCTTGCTTGCTTGGAATTGCATATAGTCTTATTTGGGGTTTTGCAATTGTTGCTAATAATTCACATAGGGCAATCAAGTCTTCATTTGATAAGTCTTTTTGAAAGCTAGTAAAGTAATGTTCTAGGAGTGGTTTTTTTAGGCTTGTGTGTTGTTTCAAAAATTCCATCACATGCTTGAACATCGCCCAATGATAGTCTTTTTGAATAACTACTTCAAAAACAAAGTTTTACAAAATGAGTCATTTTTAATTAAACATGTAAATGACAAAGCTCCAAATGCATGGTTAATTGATTCCATAATTTTGTTTTCATGAAGGTTAATGTAGAAAAACAACATTCATCTTTAACAGAACCAATTTCTTGCACAATAACAAGTTCAACTAACTTGATATATTATGATATCTTTTTTTCTAAAATCTAAAAGGAAGTATGGGTTCTTCACAATTTAATGACTGGGTTGACATAAAAAGGTTTTTGCATTGCCAACTTAACATTGTTTATCATGTTAAGTACAAACAAAAACCTTTAAAGGTCAATAATAGTAGCTAAAAACAAGCCAAGAACCCATACCTCATGAAGTTTTACCTTTTTAGGTTGACAAAAGGCTACCTTGTCATGCATTACCACATCAGCACCTACACATATCACTATCAACACACACATAAATCAAATAACAACATGATACCCAAAATAATGCATCAACCCAAATAAAAAAACTCACCTTCAAACAACAAAATGTAGGAATCCAAGTCCAAAACATAGAAAAACATGAAATCACACTAAATGAGTAAATGAAAAACTATGAAAACAGAGAAAAATTACAATGTACAAAAATAGTGTTATGAAATCTCAAATCACAAAAGTGATTTGAGATCACATAACAATGGATTATATCCCAAACATGAAAAAGTTTGAAGCTATTCACACTAGAATTGGTTTGCAACTAAACCAACTATTAAACTAGATCAACTTAACTAATTAAAATTAGGCCTAATTAAGCTAGACTTAGTCGTGCAACAAAATAATAACTTTTAACAATTATCGTGCGCTACCACATCAATGCCTACACATATTGTTGTCAACACACACATAAATCAAATAACAACATGATACCCAAAATACTGCATCAACCCAAATTGCTTCCATATTTGAGGCTAAGGTCATTATGAACTAGATAACAACATAGCAAGTCCCCTATGTGAAGTCCACTATGAATGAACACTTTGGTTCTAATATAAAAGGACCAATAGGTTGGGTGCAAATGTGAACACCATTGTTAGTCACCTAATTGCAATCCCTCTGATTCCTCAACCAAATGTGAAACATGCATTAAGAGAAAACTAAAAGGACCCCTTACTATGAAGCCATAAAAATAGGTACCTAGGTCAACTAAATGCATTGTGGGACCGTATTCAAGATCAGACTACACAAAAGGATTGTCACACATGAAAAAATCATGGACACATGTAATTTCAATATATCATTAGGACTCAAAAAATTTACTTGTTTTTTAAATTTCAAACATGTTTATTCAAGAATGCATTCCAAATAATTAAATGATGTAAAGAAATCAAACATTTGATTAAAAAATGATGTCCATTGAATTCCTAAAATGAAGTTGATCAGGATTGTAAAAACAACAATATTCTAGATCTCTTAAACTCATATAGTGTAAAAAAGCTATATGTACATATGTAATCAACTATAAGGGTGTATGGATGAATATTTACAACAAACAAGATTAATATGTCATGATTTATTAAAGGAATATTGGCCATACAAATAAGGATTGTTAAATTTTGTCATTTTATGGATTTAGAAGGCTTAAACAACTTGGCAACATTAAAAGTAAAGCCTATACCTTAAATCATATAAAAGTATCCAACCAATCACATAAAAAGGAAAAAAAACACTTAAGGAAGTCTTCAATCCAATGAATTTTGACCCCTTAAACTACTCTCTGAAAGGGAGTCCATCAAGACTCCAACTCTCAAAGTGGGAATACATCTGGTATGGTGTAGAAAGTTGAGGCTTGAGTTGCTATCAACTTGCAACCTATTTTTTCTTTTGTATCCTTATTAATACCATTTAAAAATATATATAGATGAGATTTTTTGGCATTTGGATTTTTGGATAATGGATAATAACATGGGCATTGGATGTCATTAAAATGATTTGGAATCTTGATCTAGCACGTAGGCAACAAGAACCAATTGGGTGAATTTAGATTAGTAAAATGAAGATATTGCACTTTGTTTTGATGATCTATGTTTTTAAAAATCTACACCCACCCCCCTTCTTTGGGGTTACAAGGTTTTTCTTGCCATTCTATATAATTACCAACTAATGAGTTTTTTTGCAAGCTAGGCTAGGCAAGGCAAGGATTGCCTTATAACAAACTTAGCTAAAACTAAAAATTCAAAAAAAAAAACTACTTCATAATGCAAGAGGGTTAAATTCTCAATGCAAGTACATTAGGTTTTGACTTTTGAACAATTTGTTTGTCATCATTTAATGTGGGATGAGATATAGGATCAAGGTAGTAAGTTTTTTTATAGTGCATTTTTTCTTTTTATGAAATTGCTTTGAAGAAACACTTAGTGATTTATAATTTAAAAACGTTAAATATCTATAATGCCCACTCCAAAAACCATTCCAACATGAAAATAATTTTGAGGGGTTTTTCAAGTAAGTAGATGATGAATTGTGTGGGATTATTCATAATTATAAATGATAATTTGAGAAAAAAAAAAGATTTATAATTGTGTTTTTAAAATATATGCATTTCCTTTTATTTATTACCTTTACCCTTTGGTGAAAAAAATCTATCCAAATGAACCAATGTTAATATGAAGTTTGCATGGAATGTGTAATGTTAATTTCCTAAGATTTGCACACTAGACTCTCTCTTTCATGTCCAAAATATGATGATTTTCAATGCAGGAGAAAAATGTGTCTATCTTTTTTACCCTTTGAAATTGTGAGATCCCAAATTTGATGAATTTTTTTATTACAAAAGAATAATGGTTTTGTAATTCGATTCGATAACTTGTTACTTATGTAATTACATAGGGGTTAATTTTGGTAATTTATTTGGTGGTGGGGTTTAATAATGTAGCAATGGTTAGGTGAATCATCATTAATTAGTCATAGTTACAATTGACGTGCATAACTTAAACATAATAATTCACGAGGAAATTTTTTGCCCACATTAATGTGCATGATCCAACCATAATAATTCATGGGAAATTTTTTGTTCACATTAATGTGCATGACTCAATCATGAAAATTCATGGGAAAAGTCTTTGCCCACATTAATGTGCATGACTCAAGAACGATGAATCATTAAAAAAATCATGTTATAAATTAATGTGCATGTTAAATCACATGATGAGGCATATGATGTGTAAAACTTTTGAAAAATTTCTTATTTAGTTTCCTTTTGGTTAGTATATAAATGAGTGTTTATGACATTTGAAAACACCTTCACTTGATAAGAATAATATCTTGTGAGAATGAAAAATTTCATAAAATAAAATTGTGAGAAGAATTGAAAGTTTAGTTTTCAAAGGTTTTGGCATAGTTTATAAGTGTGTAAAATCCATGATAAGAAGATAGTTATGACATAATAATTATACATAGAAAATAAATAAGTGAATAAATATTTGTGAAAATAAAAACATAAATTCTCATGACTATGTAATAAAAATACATAGTTTTGATTTTACACTCATTTGTAATATACACTTCTATTTGTCAAATCTTTTGAAAGTAGCGGATCCAAACTTTAATAAATTTTAATACATGTGAAAAATTGTAATATGCTTCATTCACCTTGTCATTAATACCTCTTTCTATGTTAAGTAAGCAACTTTTGTGGAATGATAATACTTTTTTTGATTTCACATTCTTTGGGATTGTTCAAAATCTTGAAACAATGAAATTATCTGTTAAGTCACCCTCCTTCACTCACTATCCTCTCTTTCAGTGGCATGTGCAAAGTAATCAAATCTATTAAATCTCAGTATGACTTGCACAAGGTTCGAGAATAATTATAGTAATTGTACAGGTAGGAGGGTAGGAATAGTGAAAATACATGTAGCAGCAGTGAAGGCACTCAAGAAAAAGGAAAGAGGGGATGAAACTCAGTTTATCATCAAAATTGGTGGAAAAACTAGTTTGGGTCCCAGTTATTTCAATTTGTAAATTTTCATTTGCAGTTAAGCATTTGATGCCCTATTATGCCAAAATTGTCTGTTCTCACCCCCTAATTGCCTGACTTTATGAATAATTTTAATATATCACGATGTACCATTCAAATAAATTAAAGCAACAGTGGTGTCTGTCTGTCTATCTGGGCAGTGCCTGGAAAATTCTTCCAATCATTGCCTATTCCTTGTGGAGCTTCCTCAGATGTAACTAACTCCAGAGAAAAAAGAAATCAGGGGCAGTCTGATTTTTTGAGGCACTTCCCCAGATGTAACTGACTCCAAAGAAAAAAGAAATCAAGGGCAATTTGATTTTTTGAGGCAAAAGATTTGGTAGACCAGAAAAAAAATATTTAGGCCTTGGACAGCCCAGAATCTTTTTTTTTTTTTTTTTTTTTTTCCAAATTTTCCTTTTTTTTTTTTTTTTTTTTTATTGACCAAGATTACCTTTTTTTTCTTTTAGCTACTGTCCGTCCCGATTAAGGGGACGGATGAAATGTTCGTCCGGCTTGATGACGGGACGAATTTAGGGGAAGCTTTTTTTCTTTTAGCTACTGTCCGTCCCGATTAAGGGGATGGATGAAATGTCCGTCCAGCTGGATGATCACAAAATAATAATAAAAATAGAAAACACATAAAAATAAAAAACATAAAAAAGTTAAACGTTTCTAAAAAAAATTAAAACACGAACCAAGTTTAAAGAAACCGGGGGACTTCACAGTGGCCGAAGGTCATGGGCACCCACTAGTTCAAATAAATTCTTAAAGATAAACCCTTTGAGGGGGCCATTTCCAAAACTGGAATAAACACCAGGTATCATTGGGGGAAAAACATGAAAAATAAAACATGCAGGGTTTTTCCATACGACCGACTGCAGGCTTTTTCCATACGACTGACTGCAGGCTTTGCCAAGGCAAAAGCTTTTACATACCAATGTTGGCTGTTTACCTAGTTTGGCTGGTTAGAATCATTGATTTTGATTACCTACAATCAAACTGGAATCAGGTCTGATTTTTAGAATCAGAACTGGGTTTTAAATTGAATCCGTACTGGAATCAAAACTAAATTTTTTGAAAAAAACAAAACATAGGAAAAAAATGGTCTGGAACCAGGTCTAATTTTCAGATCCAGAAGTGAAACGGAAATCTGAGTGCAGTTCAAGAACTGAACCAGAACCGGACCTGGGCTTCCATTTTTCTTGTGGAACCACGGAACAAAAAGTCATTCTAAAATTTCTTAAAGAACTGGAACCGGAGGTTCTTCATACAAGGCAAGAACCGCCCAACACTGTTAATTCACTAGCCAAAGCCAACTTTGGACGGATGAAAAGGTGTGGATTGAAATGGATCGTCCAAAAGTACAAAAAGCGGCTAACACTTATGGTGCATACGCAGAGACAGAATCGGTAAAACTTTTCCAACTACGGAGGATGAAAAGACGTGGATTGGAATGGATCGTCCAAAAGTACAAAAACCGGCCAACACTTATGGTGTGTGCGCATAGACAGAATCGGTAAAACTTTTCCAGGGAAACAGTTCTGCTGTTGCTCATCCATCATTCATTGGTTAGGCAGCGACAGTGAAGTCGAGGCACGCTTTCATGGTTCGATTCTCATCCATCCAAGGAAACAAAATGTGGACAGTTTTTGTACAAGGAAGGCCGGCTTCATCTGAGGAAGGTTCCATTGCCACCAATTCATCTTGCCTCAGCAGCCTTTTCTTTTCTTTTTTCAACTGCCAAAAAGCGAAATTCAAAATTCAAAAATTAAGTGAATTAATTTGGAGGCTTTCAATCGCCAGAAGGGAGGGGGGGGGAGAAAAAAAAAAGTAAAAATTGCCAGATTTCTATATTTGGTTTTCAGTGTGTATTAAAACATATATAGAAGGACGATTAAAGATTTGAACTTCAAATTTTGGTTTATATAGCCAGATCTCTTCCTAGGGATGATCGTCACTTTTTCTACATTTTTCTATGGATGATGGCCACTTTGGCTACAAAAAAAAACCTGAGAAAAAAAAACTAATACAAAAAAGAATACACAAGTTTCTATTTTTTTAGGAATTTTGAAAAGAAATATTATAACAAACAAAAATACACTGTTTTTCTATTTTAGGATTTTTAGTTTGTTGCCAAAGTGAAGCTCATCCACAAGAAACTTGAAAGATGTAGAGAAAGTGACAACCTTCCTAGGAAGATTTAGCCAAATTTGGCTATAAACCAGAAATAAAGTACAAATCTGAAATCATTCTTCTATATTTCTGGCTTACATAATGAAAACCAAATATATGAATGTGGTGAATTTTTTTCTCTCTCAACTTTTGGCGAAGAACCATCTCAAGGAGCTGCAGTTGGAGAGGAGGAACAAGCTTTCTCTGAGTTTTTGCCAGTGGTGGGGTTTTTGCAGTGCTTTCCAGGGCTTGTAGCTTCCTCTCCCGGCTGAAGCGCACTCGAATCTGGTTGCCGTTGTATTGTAGTACATCAACGACAAGAGGTCTGGTCTGCTTAACAAAGAAGGAATTTTCATTTTCTTTCTGTTTCTGTGTTTTTCTCTGCCTTTGGAATTTGGCAAGTCAAGAGTTATTTCAAAAGGCTTCCTACTCATGAGATGGGGGAGGGTGGCCTTTTCGAAGCGCACCATTGTGCTCAAAAGATCAGCATCATCATCATCATCATCATCATCATCATCATCATGTTCTTAGAGCTCTTCGTCTTGTTGCGTTTCTCTTTCTCTTCCTTTCTACCTTTCTTTTTTCTGTGTTCCAATTTCTTTGGTAATCTCCTTCATTGACCTAGCCAGCTAACATCATGGCTATGTCGTCCTGTTACTGCTGCTCTTTGGTCTTGTGACCCGAACTCTGTTCACTACAATACACCGTTGTCGCTGCAGAATGTACTCTCTCTATGTAGGCCCTCTGTGATATGTATTATGCCTTCTTCAGCTTGGATGCTTTCTTTTTACAGGACAACCGACAATCCTCACAAGCTTTGTTGCAGCTTGAATGAGGATTGACACTCTTTTTATGAGTTTTGTCTCTTGAAGAGTGGTAGCCAACTTCATGGCCTAATCTTTCCCTTGCTTCCAGAGGTGCAACAGAAACTCAGGATGCAGATTTTGCACAATGGTTTGCCTGAAATTTTGTGTTGATTATTGTTTACTTATCTACACACACCATTGGGAGCTGATGGATGAAGTCAGTGGGCAGTCATAGCAGCTCATCCCTAGTGTTCATGATGAAGCTGATGTTGTGTTGAATTGAGTGTTGATGGTGTGCTGATGGTGTGGCACTTTGTGAGCGACTCTCATAAAGTTATGACTGCAACCATTGTCATGTTAGCATCTACAGTTTTTTTGTTGTGGAGATGTCTCTGCAACTTCATAGATAGGTTGCTGTCAAAGGTCACTGATGATGCCTGTGATTGCTGCTGCTGTTCATGCCACTCCTCATTTCTCTGTGTGGTTTCCAAGGTTGTGTCTCCTCATTTTACTGCTCACTCATTTGTTGTAAGAATACAAACATGGTTGAGTGTGGAGTGTAAAATTCAGATTAACAAAATTCAAGTGGGAAGGTAATTTTATGAGAACTTTGTCTCTCTGATGCCATTGTCAGATTTGCATTTTTCACCGATATGTTATTGGATGGGAACCCAAGTGGAAATTTTCAGAATGTGTACACAAACATCTGGTCTTCTCCACTCTACCACCCTGCACCAACCATGTAATTTGGATACAACATTGCAGTAGTTGAGTTGCAATCTCAATTCACTTTGTATATGCTTCAAGTTGAACTCAGCATTCAAGATGCAGTTCATCAGGAGGATGAACATAGGAAGGCCACAAGCAGCAACAGTGGAAGACATTTCTTGGTTGTCATTGTATGAAATTCTTTAGGCAATAACTTTGTATTGTCTAGTGCTACATACACTGGAGGACAAAATGACATCAAAATTGTGATATTCTTTTCTTTTGTGCTACTATTTTAGGTTTTAGGACCATCTTGATTTTTTTTGAGTCAATGGATGCTATTTTAGCTATCAAAGTAAGTACAGGACATATGCACATGTGAACTTGAAGGTATTTTCATCATGTGAATCCTTGAAGTCTTCTCCATTTGTCAGTGGAATTTTTCACCAGTTTATTTGATGATTAAAACTTCATGTACAGACTTCTATGCTTGAGAATGGCATGGGTTTCATTGAGCATTTGGCAAGTGCTCTAAGCAATTTCGTTTTCTCTATTCTGTAGGATTGGGTTTTCCTATTTCCCCTGTTTGCTGATATTTCATCTGTTTTGAAATCCCTGTAATAAAATCCCTTTTGTTGGGTCAACTCTTTATCCTATTTGTATTGGAGATAGAGAAATTCTCAGTAGTTATGAAGAAATTTTCTGCTAATCCCTATGTCTGGATTCTTGTGGTGAAGGTGGATTCTACCCTTTTTCAAGATGGTTAGCATGAAAATTGTCAATCTTACAGGCTCTGAGATTCAATTGAAAGAAGGCAATGCGCACATTTCAAGAGTATACATGATTCTTAAAGCAAACGAGTCTGAGAAGGTTTCAGTTTCTGCAAATGAGACTTATAAAACCTTCCAAATTGCAAGTACACACCCTGGAGGACATTTCAACCTGGACTCAGATTTCTGCAATGACCACAAGATTGTGTATATCAGGATTGATGGGAACGGGAAAGTGTTTAAAGACGCTGTGCCTAGATCAAATGATTTGGTGAACATAAAAATCAAAAACTGCTCTGGTAAACGAATTGCTTTGATCGAGGTGATCACTCCAAATGCTGATCATGGGGGTTTAGAGACGCAGCTGGCAAAGTTGGACTCAGGGAGATATCATATAATAGAAATGGACGCCACAGCTGACCATCGGAAATACTATGTGGCTCTGGTGAATGCGGACGATTCTCTGTCGGAAGATAGAAGTGAGATAAAAAATGAACCTGAGGACAAAAAGATTACACGTCTGAATGTCACTTTCAGTTCCAACAAATTACATGTTAATCCATAAAGAATCTTCAGAAACTTTGTGTGAGACTTCCTTTGCTGCCGAAAGTTCTATGCCAACAATTGGGGATGTGATGGAGTTGGGTGGAGTTGGTTGTTGTGTTGGTGATCGTAGTCACTATGTCAAGACTGCAAAGTAATAACAGACTTGTCAGCTCAGGTTGCACGTGGATTAGACTTCCTTCTACTACTTTTGTCTTTTTCATGTTTTTGTTTGTCTTTTGCTCCTATGCCTCTGTTTCAACACTTCCATTTCATTGCATCAAACATTTCAGAACTTACTCCTGGGCTAGGGTTCGAAGGAGTGGTTATATCTTATGACTCATTTGGTTGGAAATTGTTGTATGTATTTTAAAAAGCTTTTTTTTGCAACTGAGATGTACTGTGTTGTTTAACCCCTAAATATTCAGTGTATTTTTGTCTTTCTCTGATGTTGAGGCTTAAGGAGAATAAGCAGTATAACTTTCTTAAATACGAGAGCACCCAGTAGTGTCTTCTCTAGACTTGCTTCTCATGCATTCAGATATGAAACAATTTCTCTTTGTCTTGACCCAAATGGAAAGTAAGAAGAATTGTCAAGCTTATGAATCTTCCTTTTATTTGCTGAGCAATTTTGGGAAGAGCTTTGATATGGGAAGTTCATGGTTAGAGCATCTTCTGCAAAAATATTTCTCACATCCTACTTATTTACTTTTTTCTAACCCCACCCTTAAAAACTAAAACTTGGACTCCAAATAAGTGATAGGAAACTCTACCTGAACCAATAATTGTGATTGGCCAATCAAAAATAATGAGCACCAGCCAGATCATATTTATTTACTCTTCTGGTGTTGAATTAGTTGGACAAACAATTTCACCTCTTATGCTGTTGATGCAATAGGAAATGATACAAAAACCAGAATGTGGATCAGAAGCTCAAGCAAAGCAAACAGAGATTTTCTCCTCAGACAGAAATGTGATACGATACGTGAATGCATACAAAGCAATTGATTGTCACACCTTTGTTTCCCACGAGAAACCCTTGTAGAAAGGCTGGCCATAGAAGCAGAAGGGAAGAGGCAATGTCTAGCGAGGCGGATTGTAGCGAGCAACATCAGGGTAGCGATTCCACACTTGTGAGTTGCCGTCAAAGAAACGACTCCCATCTTCAGATCCCACAGGTTCAGAATCCCCCACAGGCGAATCTGCACACCGTAGTTGCTGTTGTTCTTCTTTCGGTGGTGCTGTGGGTAACGGAAGCAACAACGGCAGCTTCAGCATGTGACGAAACTCCTGTAAAGCTGAGCTCAGTTTCTCCATTAAACAACTCGAGTAGGGAGATGGGAACCTTATTTTAGGGTTTGAAACTTTTGCGACAACAAAGATGAAACTCTCTGTAACTATTGCAGCACCAGAACAAATCTTGCGTTTGTCTTCTCTTCTTGATCACAACAAGCTGCAATAAAATACTAACACGAATTTATAGCCAGTGCGAAATCGTAGTGCGAAATCCGGAAGAAACAATCGGAGCTTCCAAATCCATCGCCCATGCAGAGGAGATGAGGAGCCGGGGCTGGAGTGAACCAGCAGCCATCAATGCACCAGTTGAGGATGAGGCCGTTGAACCCGTTTTGGGCATGAACCAAAAACACATCCTCCCTGCCCAAAGTTATTGTTTTTTTTTTTTTGCCTCTTCTCTGCCCCAAAATTTTTCCCTCCTACCTACCTACCCCCTCTCCTACCTCCCCCTTCCTACCTCCCATCACTAGAGCTCGGGAGCTATTTGGAGCAGGAGCCGAATGGGAGCAGAGCCAACGCGAAGCTTCGAAGTGCCTGACACAGGACCCATGCGCAAGACCCAAAGCGGTAGCTTCAAGCTTCAAGGTAAGCTCCCTCACTTGTAAGCTTTTTTTTTTCTTGTTGCAGGGCAGTAGGCGATGGCAACAATGTTGTTGCCTTCTTCCTTCTTTTTTTTTGCCATCACAGAAGGCGACGGTAGCAATGATGCCATCGTGTTCTTCTTGTTTAGTTGCAACGAGGAGAAGAGGCGACAACACCGTTGTTGCCATCACCTCTTCTTTTTTTGTTGTAGCGAGGAAAAGGCAACACTGCCATCACCTTCTTTTTTTTGTTTTGTTACAACGAGAAGAAGAAAAAGGTGATGGTAGCGTAGCCTTCTTCTTCTTTTTCTTGTTTTGTTGCAGTGAGAAGAAGAAGGCGACAACAACGTTGCTGCCATTGCCTTCTTTTTTTTGTTTTGTTGCAATGAGAAGAAAAAGAAAACAATGGTAGTGTCGTTTTTTTCTTCTTTTTGTTTTGTTGCAGCAAGGAGAAAAAGGTAATGGTAACATTGTTGTCGTCACCTTCTTTTTTTTGTTTTATTGTAGCGAAGAAAAAGGTGATGATGTTGTCGCCACTTTCTTCTTCTTTTTTCTAACACAGAAAACAATAGTAACGTTACCACCGTCGCCTTCTTCTTTTTGTTTTGTTGCAATGAGGAGAAAAAGGCGACAGTAGCAACATTGTCGTCGCCTCTTTTTTTTTTGTTATAGCGAGAAGAAGAAGAAGGCGACGATAACATCACCTTCTTCTTCTTTTTGCTTTGTTGCAACGAGGAGAAGAAGGTGACAACAATGTTGGTGCCATCACCTTTTTTTTTTGTTGCAATGAGAAGAAGAAGAAAGCGACGATAGTGTTGCCTTCTTTTTCTTTTTGTTTTGTTATAGTGAAGAGAAGAAGGCAACAACATTGTTATCGTCGCCTTCTTTTTTTGTTTTATTACAATGAGAATAAGAAGGCAACGTTGTCGTTTTTTTTTTTTTTTCCTTTTTA
>Ga0209611_10003124_pt1 | contig 28932 bp, 28 predicted proteins | sample S1TSphgellanicum_3_FD_187693 | JGI IMG/M metagenome (GOLD analysis project Ga0209611, IMG submission 187693) | Host-associated microbial communities from peat moss isolated from Minnesota, USA - S1T2_Fc - Sphagnum magellanicum MG (SPAdes) (version 2) | ecosystem: Host-associated > Plants > Peat...
TGGAAGGTGGGCATTGTGCAAAGTTCCACATATGAAATGAAGATGAAACCATATGTGGAGTATTGGGAAGATATCTTGTTGCATTTGTCAAGACCGTTACCCCCTCAAAGTACAACTCTTTTGGAAAACTTCTAGCCTTCAAGCAATTGAAGGTCCAATTATGCTAGGGTTTCATTGTTAACTGTGATGGATGGGTCCAAACACAATAAAAGGACCTCAACTAATACCAGATAGGTAGGGTCCTTCCTACTAGTCTTGATTCAAGGCACAAACCCTATACACCAATCCAACATTGGTGCCAACTAATGTATGTGCTGGCTCACCCAAGCAGCGTTGGGGATGGGGTGTGGAGTTAAGATTTTGGACCTATCATGGCTTTGGAAGGTAAAAAGTAACCATTTAAATTTTTTTTACTTACTAGTGTACCTTGTGCCGTTGGCCTAGGTGTGAACACATTTTTATTATTCACATTTTCATAATGAGATTTTAAAAATGCGACAATGTGAACACATCAAGGGCTCAACTGATTTTTTCCTTCCAAACCCAATTTTTGCAATTTGTTTGAATGTTCAGCAACAAAATCCACTCAAAAATCAATGTTTTCCACACCTTAGGTGTGACAATTGTGAATTAAAACTCTATTAAATCTTGGCTATCCGAGGGCTTTCCAACACACCAAGAGCACCTACAAATTCCAATACAGTTTCAATTTCGATGTTATTAAATTTTCATTGAGAAAATGGTTCAATAATCAATAGCTTCCACATGGTAGCTCCAAACCAAGTCAAGTGCACCCCTACTTGTCCAGAGCTTTCCAAAGATACCAAGAGCATGGCATGAAGCACCCTGGTTTGGGAGATCTCGGCCTGAGAAACAAAACAAAACAAAATAACCTACCTTGCTTCTGACCAGCCCACCGACCAATCCAGTGGCCAGAATGTGTGATCGTTGCGCTGGATCGCCACGTCATGGGATGAGACTCTTAACCGAGTCGAAATGGCAACGTTTGTGTGGATGTCATCCGAATTCGAGCACACCACGTCATAATCACGTCGTTCTCTTGCCTTCTGCGCTTTGCCATCGGAACACGAAATATCCGGAAAATTTTCCCAGTCAGCAGGGGTGTGTGTACCTTGTCTTGCAAGCGAACATCATCTCGACCGTTAAAAGAAAAAAAGGAACGACGGGGAACGGGGAGATTTAACGGTGACGATAGAGCCGGAGTTTTCTTTAGGTGGCAGTGCGTCGATCTTAGAGATCAACGAATTAGAAGATGATACGTGGCATACCGAAGCTCCAGCCCCGATTGCCGAACGCTGCGTTTTTTGCGATTCCGTTTCTTTCTTCCCCGTCAGCAAGTCTCTGCGGAAAGAACAGTCGCGCGAATTTCCACAGCGAATTTTCTTCGACTTGAATCCTCGCAGGCATGTCAATGCCTTTGAGGGCAAATTTCGCAGCTCCCTCTGATTTTTCATTTGGCCTGCAGGACGTTGTTTGCAATTAACTTTGTTTTTCATGAATAGGACATTTATTTCCTGCCTCCGTGACGTTCTTGTAGTGACTGTTATTGCTGAGAGATTAAAGCGGAACTTGTGATCGATTATCGTTCGGCTCCTGATCGATGCATTGGCCTTCCTTTGATGTTTATTACTAGCCCGGGACGTGAGAGAAGGGAAGTTATAACGTGCTTCTGCAATTGTCGTGGACTGTACAAGACGAACGCGAGGAAGGGGATTCCATAATAACGTCTTTTTGGAATAGGCTTTCAACTCGGTACCAAATGTAAGCAAATGTTAGTTTTTGCAATGAACTTGCGGCTTCTGCAATTGTGGGAAAACCATTGCAGTTTCGTCTCTATTGTAAAAGAGAAGCTCCTCTTCTACCAACTTTATCGACCTTTACCGATTATAATTGCATTCTGATCGGGGTTTTTCTCCAGATTTTCTTTGAATTTTTCTGAATGGCGATCATATTCTTTCTCTCTGCGACATCGCTCCTTTGGTAGGGGAACAACTTCTGGAGTTTCTGTACTGCGGTCCCCGTCTTCAGCTCGAGGGAGAGGAGATTAGAGTTTTGGCACGAGAGGCGAAGCTCTAGCAACCGGCATAGCACCGCGAGCGCTATCTAAGAACAGTTGCTCAGCAATCCCAGATCTGACTCAGCATTGTTATGTCTGAGGTTGTCCTTACGTTCTTGCAATCAGATCTATAACGCCGGTTGTCCACTCTTTGCGATAGTGCTGCACGTCCGAAGTTAGTCTTCATCACCAACAGTTTCTCGGCATCAGATCACATTGTGGTACTATTGTCTGGTAGAGATGATCGGAGAAAGGTCCCTCTCTCTCCAGCAGTTACTTCTGTTCAGTCAAGTAGTGGTTGAACCTGAATTGAAAGCGAGCATTCCTCGGTTCTCTATGTATCTGTGTGTTTCTCAGTAGCTAGAGCAATCTTATGGCGCCAGCATCGTTGAGAGTTAGCAGATCAGACGGGGATGATCAGACGGCGTTCGTATTGCAAGACCTTCCTTTCATGCGGCAAGGTCTACACCTCAAGCATTTAGACCTCATTGAGGCTGTTCAGCGCTGGGTTCGTTTTCGAACGCCCCCTGCATCCTTCCCGCATCAAAATGTGAGAATTAGCAGCTTCTTGTCAACACAGTCCCCATCTATTATGCCCACGGAGAGCATATTGTTAAATCGCCGTGAATCTGAGTTGCTCGCGAATTTTGTGGAGAAGATACGGATTCCCTTTCTCAATTTCTCTCGTTCCACTGCGGCCAACATGATTTCTATCAATCACATATTTGCAGGCACAGTAGCAAGGACATTGTCTCAGGTGTGATGTTCCTCTGCTAATCTCTTTTGGTTTACTTCTTTACCTCTCTGTTTGTGGCATCTTTTCTGCCTTGGTTGATGGCCCTACTATCCATTTCCATCTTGAATTTCTTGGTTGTCTGGAACTGTCAGCTGAGTTTCCTGAGCTTGGTTGTTGCACACCTAGATGGAGAGGAGGATATCAACACAGATGCATTCTCTTGGAGCTCTCATTAGTCAAGCAGACCAATTGTGTTAATCTTCTAAATGCAATTCAGGACACAATTCTCTGTGCTGATCCGAGGTCATTACAAAGCTGCAGCTTAATGGAAGATGGCTTAGATGGACTAGAACCTGCTTATGCACAGGTCATTGATGTGATTACTCTTGTGAACTGAGCCCTGAGTACAGTCAGTTAAGAAAACTTCAAGTGCAATGTATGCTGCCACAATTGAGAGCCCATTGACTGAGGTTTACTTCAATCCCCAAGGTTGTAAAATAGGGGGCTCCTGTTTCATTTCCAGGTTAGTAACAGGTCAATACATCTCTTTGCAGGTTGGTGTCCATCCTGTTGACACTGTGAAGACAAGAATGCAAATACAAGAACCAACTAGAAAGCTCTGCAAATGGAAGAAGGGAATTGTCTCAAAGCATATAGGGATTGGTCCTGTTGGTGTTGACAATTGGTTCTTCAAAGGGCCTTCAGATCTGTATCGGGGAGTGATAGGAGTTATCCTGGGGACTGTGCCTTATGCACTTTTGTATTTTTCTGTATATGAAAGTACGCTTTTTCCAATTCCTGGCAACAGTACAAGTCCGGATTTTCAAGCATGGATATGCAAGCATTGTAATCATTCAGTCAGATGTATTCATCTTGATGATGCAGTCATGTGGAGAGTAAACATCCTATTGATCTTCCGTATGTTAGCATGAAATCATAGGAATGGAGTTTTTCAGAACTCAATTCTGCCACATTTTGTCTTTTTCAGGCTCAAAATCAAGGCTTGAGAAATATCTGCCAACAGAGGTGCTGCATGTGGTTTCTGCTTCTCTGGGTACTGTTGTAGCTTCTGTAGTGCGGGTGATGTCTCTAACTTGCTTCCTCCCTCACATTCATGAAAGTGATTGAAATGTCCTTCAATATCATTCATCATTGGTGCATCTACGCAGTGGTGGAAGGTCTGCAATTCCATTTTCATTGAGATTGGAGGATGTCTCCAACTCACCATCTGTATGAATTTTCCATGTGTCTTCTCATGTCCCAGTCTTAATGTCCTGTTCCAGGTTCCCTCAGATACCCTGAAACACCAAGTGCAAGCCTACATGCATCCAAATGGTAGGTCTTTGACCTCTCAGATTATCCTTCAATGAAACTTGTCATTGGGAATCTTATTGCTGGTGCAAGGCAATCTGCATCATATTTTGAAGCCAGAAAAATTTATTGATTGTTCAGTCAATGAAACAAAATGTGCAGCCCTAGAAAGAACTAGGTATTACTTAAAGTTTCATGATGGGTATGTTGGTTGGCAGTGTTTGAAGCCTTCCGGTCAGTGGTCACAGCTGAGGGTATTGGTGGGCTGTACAAAGGATTTTGGCCAACTCTCCTTCGTGATGTTCCTGAAATAGCCATACAGGTACTTTCTGGCAGTTCCCTACAACATGCCCTGACCTTTGTTTTGTGCATATGATGTCCCTTCACACAAAAGAGGATGCTCAGATGGGCACCTCCTTATGCACACATTTCAACTTTGTTTCCATGGCATCATTGAGTAGGGGTATTGCCTGGGACAACTGGATTGTCTCTAGATCCAGATTGGGCTATATCTGCACTTGATTTTTCTTTGCATATTCCAACTCTCAACGTAGTCCAATATGCTTTTATATCATCTGACAAAAGTGGAAGGGTTCTGGGTAATGGCATGCAGTTTGGTGTGTATGAGAAGTTGAGAGCTGTGTTGCAGGCAAAGCGCAATGTCACCAAGCTCACGTATGTGTCTCCTCCATTTTCACAGTATCTTCAGGCTGCATGGGCATCTGGATCAGAGTCCTAATGAGTAAGAGTTTGTGATCTGTTGCAGGACCTCACCTAAAAGTGGAGGGAAATACCATTTTTCTTATTCCTTGGTATCGCTAATTTGTAAGAGACTTCTTTCATGTCAAGGGTTTCAAAGTTGTATTACATCAATGAAGTTAAGATCTGCAGCATGAATTTGTTTTGCAGGATCCCAGAACATTTGGCACTGGGAGCATGTGCAGGTGCCATTGCAGCTGCACTTACCATGCCGGTATGGCACATCTTTCTGTCAGAGCCTAGCTTACTTCCTGAGTTCTCGATTTCTAGAATGACTGCATCATGTTTGAATGCAACCTGTGATGTCAGGCATCACTTAACCAGTGTAGCTCTTAGGAGGTGCTCACCAACTCCACCTTGTGATAGTATTATGAGGTCATGATTTACAGAATGAGATTTCAAGCACAAGATGTTATCATAGCAGATGCTGATAGCCTAATGTAGATCAGTGTGTGAGTGAAGGAAGTGCATGTTCATTTGTTACAGCTGGATCTTGTGAAGACCCGTCAGCAGTGTGGGATTAGTCAGGGCATTCCAAGGATAGTGATGTCTGTTATGCAGGAGAAGGGAGCAGCTGGTCTCTTCACTGGCTTGGTATGTGCTTGTTATTGCAAGTTGATTTTTATGGCACTTGGTTTGACAGAGGAAAAAAATTTGTAGTTCTCACCAACAGAATGATGCATTAGTTTCAGTGATTGTGAAGGTTTGATCCATAGCCTCAGATACTCATTAACATGTCATTTCAATTTTTTTTCTTTTATGTTCTCACTTATTTTCTCATATAGTTTTTTGTGTTGATTTGCAGGGTGCAAGGGCCTTACATGCATCACTTACCTCAGCTCTCTTTTTTGGATTGTTTGAATATTGCAAGATGGTATGTTTTAAGTCCCTCCCATGGCACACTAGGCGATTGTGTTGCTAAGGCATTTGGTATTGATAATTTAAAAAAATTCACATTCAATTGTTGCATGTCTTAATTTGCAGCAGACACCTAGTTAAATTCATGTTGACATGTATCTGTTCAGATGATGAATCCCAATCACATGGGTCATGATGAACCATTCCTTCCTAAAATGTTGAGCAAAAGGCACTCCAAGATTTGGAAGAGGCAACGTGTTAGAAACTGACTCTCACCACATTACCTGTAAGTCTTCTCTGTTTTGTAGCCTGACAGGATCGGTACACATTCGATGAAAATTGTCATATGTAGAATCTCTCAGTGCTTCCCAAGTACTATTTTTGCCAACCTAAAGCGTACCTATTGCAGGAAGCTTGAAGTAACTGAGCCTCAAAGCTTGGTGTTTGCAAATAACTTTGGACATATGACCAGCTGAAAGAAAATTCAGGCAGGGGGTGGCAACATCAGGAATTATTATCTCTTGCCAATTGGTATGTCTCTCATCTCCTTGGAAGAAGCGGAGTACTAGTGCTGGGACCAGTCTATAGACTGCAAATATGCAATTCTTCAAATGTGCCATTCATTTGCATTAGTGGGAAGAGCATATTTTGGCAAAATTGCTGCAGAGTGTCAAAGACTCTCAATGTTCTTTGTTGAGGGTTGGCAATTGACACTACTTGTAGAGATAAGCATGTGCACACTAATTGTACATAAAACATAGCTACTGTTCATAATGTTTTAAGCACACTGCATTCTTGAATACAGTTGATGAGTATCAGTAATGGATACTACAATAATGGTCCAGTTATGTTCATCACTTGTGTTTTGTTGATTGATGTTTTGCATCGCTTCATTGAAACAATTCTTGTTGTGTCAAAACATGAGACCATTGGAGTAGGGACTTTTGTCTTAGAACCTACCTCTTGAACCAGAAATGTGACGATTCAATAAATTTGGGTCTGCATTTGATGCCAATTCATGCACAAAGAGAGCAACTTCCGCAAACAGCACATTGTTCTAAGGGGATAAAAGGGAAAACAATACAAAGTGCACTTGCTAGATAATTTTAGCAAGATATATTCAAAGTGGGAACTTGTAATTATTTCAACACTGAGAAATCTTTTTTGCTGTTGTCAATTGTTTCATGTAGATAATAGCTGTTCTGACACAATGAAACATCTTGAATACTTTGAGAGAGAACATTAACTGAATTCAATCAAAGTGGAAAATTCTGCATTAGTCTTCACACTACAAATATCTGTTTTTAACAATTCTTGTCTGCAAGTAATCTTTTATAATTCTTTCAAAATTCTTGGACATTTTAAGAGAAAAACATTGGAAAAAATTGTCCACTGTAATATCAGGTAAGAGCACAATTGTGCTGTGCAATAGGTGTGCATATCACCCATGTCCAGAAGGAGGCATTATGAACAGGTTAGGCAAGAAGCTCTTTGTCATGTGAGCTCTGGATAGCATCAAATGTATTAGGTAGGGTTTTTGCAGGAAATTTGTGGTTTGCCATCTAAGATACATTTCAAAGCATAAGATAATGACAATGAATTTGGGTTTTCAAAGGTGAATGAAACTTTCAGTATCATAAGTAAAATTCAGCATTTTCGGCCTTTTGGCTTTCAACTCCTATATACAATTAACTATGACAACACACAACACCCATGGAATTGCAATGATATTTTGGGACTCAAAATTCTTTTAACAAGAAAATTGGAATCCAGGATTTCACAGCTAAGAAACAGCAAGTTCCAAAGACTAAACATCAACTTTATTGTTATCCATAGCATAGTAATGAATCAAGAGTATTGCACATACTACTGACTTCACTTGTACCTCCAGGAAGAAATATTTCCAAAAGTGAAGAGTCAAAAAAAAGCCTTTACATTTCAGAATCAGGTTCTTCAAATTGAATATTAGTCTTCTCAAAAAAAGGTGGGAAAGAAAATAAAAATTTGTTTCTGTAGAAGTGCTCCAAATAGGGTCCCTTCCTGCTTTAGAGATGCTGGCAATGCCATTTACCTATACAGAATCTGTCAAATGCCACAAATTAAGGGGATCCTAAACCAAATGATCCATGAGGAGAAAAGTCAGTCAACTCCATCAGTAAGTTCATCACCCCATGACATCAAAATATATATGACAACACTCTGCATGCACACCAATCTGCACTTTTGTAGCAAAAAATATGATTTGAAAGTCCAAATCAATTTTCACATTTCACATCATTCCAGCTTACAGGGAAGTACTGTTCACAGTGACTTTTCTGTTAGGCACAATGGCTATCATGCTTCACCATTCCCTGCCCAGGACATCCATGGTGACATATACATTCTTCTGTACTATGGTAGCTACTCTCCATGTGCTTGCCAAGCAGTTATTTCAGATGTTGCAGAGATCTTACAAAATATGATTCAAGAGGAGAGAATGCGTCAGAGGACATTACCAGCTCAGCAACAGTAGAGTATCTTTGTCCAATATAACAAAGCCTCCTTGGAGGACTCCAAGCTCATATTTCCACTTCTAACTCTTGTGGAAGAGTTGTAGCATACACTCATTGCTCGCTCAGGGTAAAGGCATGTGCAAATACTACCTCTCAAGGGAATGAGTAATTTGCCATATGTAGATGGAAGAATGCATGGAAGAGGCCACCCATTTTTTCATAGCATGAGCCGAAAGTTAGAGGTTGATTGTGACCGTGGCAAGTCGAAAATCTTGGCAGGTAGAACAGCTGTAAATGCAACATCCATAAGGTCCTGTTTATGGTCTGTTTCTCTTTTCCGTTTAGGTGAAGATGGCGGAGAAAGGTCAGTAGCTGATGCCCCCTTAGCATTCCCTTCAGCACGCACTTTGATTGGTGATGGCACTTTATCCAGTGCATATCTCTGTACACAAGACAATAGAGTTAATGTACTCCATACAGACATGGACCAAATATGACAGCAATAAGAGGAGTGTTGTTATGCAAGTATCTAAATCCTCACAAACAAGAATATCAGGCAACAATGAAGTGCAACTAAGATTCCACATTGTCAAGAGTAATCGTGATCGGGAAACAGTAAATTGCATCATCCACAAAGTGGAATGCGCCTTTTGTAACTGATCTCTAAAAGGACTGGCATGTCCACACAAGACAACAAAAATTCTTCTAGTGTTATGTTAGATGACACTGATCCAACAACACTCCTCAAAACAGGACAGAGATATTAGAAGAAAGAACATACAGCAGTTAAGGTGGAGAGGACAGAATAATTTCACTCAACCCAACCTGAACAACCACCTTCGTCCACATATACAACCAAAAATTGTGGTTCTTAATGTTAGCTTGCCTGTACAGGACCAAGTTTCTCACAACTTTCACAGTGAGGAGAAATGTTTCCATCAGACCCAAAAGTCACTTGGTGAAATCAGGAGCAGTGCAATGGGAAGATCTCATCTCATTCATCTATTTTGAAGCAAGAAATTGTTCACCTCCATCCTTGGAAGTTGAAGTTGATTACGAGGTGGTTTAGATGCAGCCAGATCATCCACTACCTTGTTGCTCCCTTCAAACACCTGCCAAGACCATGCATGAGCATGCAGTTCCTTCAAAGCCATAACACTATCTGTCACCCTTAACAGTTCAAGATCGTCATTGTGAGGCAATGAACATGATGTCCTGTGAACTTTAACTACATATCTGTGGAATATCTTTCATAAGAATAGAGAAATCTCCATTCTCATGATGAAGAAGAAACAGCAAGGTTAACACTTCCTCAGGAAGCCACAGAAAGAACCAAACTAGGGAAGACAGAAAACAAACAAAAAACGAAAAACACACACCAGTATGACCAGATCCAAGAAATTACAAGAGAAGCCTTTAGATGTACAAATCAAATCACAAGAGGTTTTTGGGTATATATGCTGCTACCAAAACAGTCTTGGTTAAGGTACATGAAGTTCTCAAAATCTGGAAAATCAGGAACAAAAAGATCATCCACAAACCTATGAACCAAGGACGATCTATGAAGCACAAAAGGACATGTGTTGCTCTTCAAGAGATTGTTAATGAAATCAAACTCATAGGTAAAGAGATAGAAATTAGCCAAATAGACTGCACAATTAGTACCCATGGTGATACCAATGCATTGTCTATAAACACCCTGACCAAAACAAAGAAAAAAATTGTCTAATAAGAAATCCAGCCAAGAGATCAAATCTGAAGCCTCCACAACTTTGAAGCTATGAAGATTTTCAAACAAATTGATCTCTGCTTTATTTTTCAGCCACAAAAACCTAAAGTTCAAAGCTGCTTTTTGAACCAACAAAAACTTAAAACGATGAAGCTTCAGCATCCAATTAAACACTTTATTTATCAGAACTCTCATACAAGCTTTTAGATCCACTAGGTCAATTTTAGTGTATAGAGTTGAGAAATCAAAAGACTGCAACAGAAGTGGGGAAGCTTTATCAATTTCAGATCTCTAAAGATTAAGTTTATTTATTACCTCCACCACTCCTGTAGAGTCATTGAGAATCTAACTACTATCACAAGGAACATCTGCCTTTTTGAGTTTAGACACCCAAAGGTAGGAAACATAGCTTTGAAGAAAGAACACAGCCACTTAGAAACATCAGTCAGAGAAGTAGAGCTGGCTGCACAGATAAATCTAGGTTTATTGGGTTTTTATGAAACTTCCAAACAGCACAAAGAAATGGGAGATGAGGGCCACACTTTTAACACCTTTAAAATTATGAGCCTTATTAAAAGAGATGAAAATTCGGAATATCAGATTGGGCAAGATTGGAGACCACATATGTACCAACAGGAGAATTAAGCTCACAGAAAACAGAAGAAACATAAAACTTTTTACAAACACAGACAAAGTTGTTACAACATTTATCCATGTAGGTAATGACCAAGGACCGTTGGAGAGTCTTTAGGTGATCCAGATCTCCTAAAGGAACAGACAAAGAAGAATCAGAAGAGGTTTGAACCATGAAGGAAGCACGAGTGCTCTTCTGCACAAACAAAAGAACTTTGGCTTTCCACTCACTTAATATCCCTTGAACTCCTAGAAGCTCTTCTTGCTTGTTGACAAACTTCTTAAAACCTTTATCAATAGCTTCTTCAATAGACAACATAGACAAGAAGCCACTTCTGAACTTAGTGCCTCTAGATAAGAGTTCAATTAGACTGGGCCTTGAAAGAACATTAAGGTTAGCAGAAATAACATGACCATGATGGGAATCAATAAAACTAGGGAAACGAAAACAAACACAACCAGAGTGAATAATTTTATTAACTTGAGAAGCACAAACAGATCTTCCCAACACCCCATAGTTGAAAAACTCTTCCAGAAGTTTTGACATATTTCCACGTAACTAAGGGAGGGAACCAAAACTTTCTAACAAAAGGAGGAAGACAATCTAGCACAGAAGGAAGGTTTAAAATGCAAGGGAGATTCAAACCATCCATATGAGAAGAAACAAAAACAGAGATAATGAGATCTCTGCCCAGGAAAGAGGCACTTGATGAGAAAGAATGAGGAACATTTCTCATAATAAAAATGCTCAGACAGTTGTAAAGCATGGCCAACATCAAGACCAAGAACAGAAGGAGAAAACCCAGACAGCAACAAAAGCATATGAACCAAATTCTTGGTCTTATACTTGGAGAGAAAAAAATAGAAAACTTACCTTGAGACATAAGAGAAGAAAGGAATACCAGCCTTCTTTTCTAATCTCTGTAGCCAAAAATTCTGTGAGGAGAAAGGTGTGGGACCCCACTATGATTTGGTTGCACATCCTCAGAAGGTGAACCATTCTCTTCAGAAACTGGCAAAGTAGGAGGAGGAAAACTTACAGAAACAATAGGAAGAACATTGACAGGAACCCAAACTTTGTTATTAGGACGAGCAAATGAAGGTTTGCTGCCCTTTCTCCACAACATTGCAGAAGCTTTATGCACCCTAGGAGAATGTCTATTGTTTGACTTGTCTTCTAGGTTGTAACCTCTTGGAAAGAAACTGTGCAAAATACTCATCCATTTTCTTTCCAATTGAGAGGAAACAACCTTAAACAAGTTCAGAGCAAAACAGCCTTCAGAATCTAATAAATTCTCATCTACTTTTTCAATAGGAAAAACTCTGAAGGAATGGAAACCCTCTTTGGCAATGGCAGCATATAGTGGCTTAAAATCAAATGACAAACTTGCAAGCTTAGACAATCTTTTAGCTTCTCTTATATGCTCTTGAAATCTCTCAAAGGCAGACTTACAAGTTTGACCAACATATAGCATTCTACTATTAATAACACTGTAAATATCTGTGGAAGGTTATCCCAAGGTATAAGGGAAAGGCCCTGCAGCAAGAGACTCAGAATGCTCAATTTCTGCTGTATTGCTACCAGAATTAGACTTCTTAAGAAAAACAAACCATTGTAAATTGTGGATTATCTATGATGTATTCAAAACTCAATTGATCTTGTATTTCAGGAAACTGTGCAGGGCAGTACTCCCTGCACATTACTTGTTAAGTTTGACATAACACAGATACCAATGAACGTATCCATGAAGAACACAGAAAGATAAAATAAAAAAACACTCAAGTAGATAAAAAAACCAATATTCTCACATCCAAACCCTAAGACAAACTTAGAGAAGTTCACCACACCTAGTTCCTTTTCTCATAGGTTTCTGTGGGACCATAAGAACAACAAAAAAAATTCTCCTCTTGGGAATAATAAAGAAAGCCATTTCTATTCCACAGCTAAATCATGTTCCATGATGTCTCTAATGTGATGAGGACGATATGTGAAAAGAAGAGCTTCATAGTCAGCTTTGCAAGAAAATGAATGGACACCAGAAGTAGATATTGTCTTGGATGTGAGTCCTCTTGAGGGAGCAGAAGCTCCAGTTTGCCAATGTGCAAAATCTCTGTATGGAAATCCAGAGTTCTGAGAGATAGGTATTTGAGAAGCAAAACTTACATAAGTCTCTCGTACACTCGCCAGTGGGCATTTGGAGTTGATAGAGATGAAGTCCATAGCTTTCAACTTTTGTAAATCTTCCTCCTCAACTCTTCCATGCCCGATCAAGTCTGCGGATCCATCACTTCCAACAAGTCGCTCAGAGTTTGGCTCAACCATTGAACCGGTGGTCCCCGCATATACCACGAACATCATCAGATTCATCTCGCAAGAATGGAAAACGGCTAGCACAAAAAAAAATCTCTTTTTCCCGTACTCAGCTCCTACCTGCGTCGCTGCTTTGACCAATATTGATGCCTCTCTCCTTCTCCTCCTCCGCTGCGTTAGGGAAATCGGATCCTAGAAGCGCCTGCACGGTGGCCATGGATAGTGCATGCAAGAAAGCACGGCTGCAGCAGAAAAAGTAGACAAGAGCTTGCAGTTCTCGCCGTCCTAGAGAGATGATGATGTGTCTGACCTCTTGGAACTACGTTATAAGAAGAAGAAACGATCGAAAAACTCCGATTGCTCCACAACACGTGAGATTGTATCACATCTCAGATCGATCAAATCCTCTGCATTTGCGATCAATGACTCCAATGTAAGGGCGTCGAAAGAAGGACAATGATTCTGAAATTGCGTAAAAGCGATTCAGATGCAGACTCGCACAAGACAATGACGTCAGGCAAGCGAGCCAAACGACATATAGAGAGAATGAATGCAAAGTTGAATTGGGAAAAAAACACAACAGCGTACCTTGTGGAGGGGCGAGCTCCTTCTTCTTGTAACGAATCTACACAGAAGAAGAGGAACACAAGAGCGACCAAGAAACAAAGGGGAAGATGAGATGATTGCAAAGACTCGCAACAACAACAACATAAGACAAACACAAGCAAATAATTCCAGTTCAAGAGCACAAGAAAGACATAAGCAATGCCCCAAAAGTGTAGGTAAAGCCCATGATTTTATTTTTTCGCCATTTTGCGGAAAATATTTTGAAAATCAGAATAGTCTTTCTGTTACAAATTTCCTTGTCTTTTGGGGAAAAAAAATTCGCCAAAAACGAAAGACCCCAATTTGAAAGTCCTTGTTTCGCCATATTAAAAATCATCTTTTGAAAACTTGAGGCATTATATCCTCGATTCAGAGAGGAGCCGCCTAATCAGTGTTTTGTTTTTGTGGCCAATTTTCGCAGTGTGGTGATGAAAAAACACTCAGTGCAAATTTCGGTAAAGTCTCGTGATTAGGGGGTGAGAACGGCCAGTTTCGGCATAACAGGGCATCAAACAAACGTGTAACTGGTAACCAAAACTTTACAAAATGAAATAACTGGGACCCAAACTAGTTTTTCCGCCAATTTTGGTGGGAAACTGAGTTTCATGTCTTTCCTTTTTCCTGATCGCCTCCATTACTGCTACATATATTTTCACTGCTCCTACGGTGCAACTACTAGATAATTCCTCTAGAACCTTGTGCATTAAATGCTGAGTTTCAGCATTTCATTATGAGATTTAATTAAATTTCATTACTTTGCTAATACCACTGAAAGAGGGGACAGGGGTGAAAGCGATGGTGAAGACATATTTAGACAATGAGTTCAAATAGTTGGCCAGAACTAAGCAGGAATCTAAAAAAAAAACTACTTCACCCTGACCTCTCACCAAATGTAGCTCCATCCTCTTGTGAACGATCCGCAGTCCCACCTACATGACAAAATTGAAAAAACAAATACTGGTAGGAAGACCTAACACAATTCTTCACAAGTTCATAACTTGATTGGAAAACGGTTTTTAAATAATCTTTTGTTGAGTTTCAAATTGTGTTGTATTTAAGAAAAAAAATTGGTTGTCAGATAAAATTGAAATCTTATTTGTTCTTTATGCTTATTCTAACAATTTTGAAGGCAACCTCCCCTCTTATCCATTGTGATCTATAAATGTCTAAGTTCACAATAATATGGTACCTATGACAACTATTCAACACTTCTTTGTTGAATATTTATTTAGTTTAAAAATGAGGTTTGGCAATTTCAATTTTCATTTTTCAGAATTTCAATAGTTGAGAAATAGATATGCAAAGTAGACCTTTTATTGGGTATTTGTGATATTCCACCCAATGATGTTTGATTTTCAACAATTTTGATAATATTAGTTTTTTAAATTACTAAATATTCAAAAATAGTTGTGGGGGCCCATTCAAAAATGTGAGGACAGGTTCAACTCATCCATCCTGTAATTTGAGAATGTCATACCCATGGACTTTAGGGTTCTTACACCTTAATTTACAACAAATTTGAAACACCGGTCAAAAATTGAAAAATGTTTCTAGAGGTACATTTCAATGTTGTGAAGGTATCTGGTTTGAGAGTTAAAATTGAGCGTTTAGGTTCGGGTTCTTGTGACCTAGATTCAAGTTTGTTGAATTAACACAAAAATTGAATAGTGGAACTAATATTTTGTTAGATTTGGAATCAAGATCAGAATTGTGATAAAAACATTCTTGAAAATAGGGTCAGGATCTTTAAATATATATATTGATTTTTTTTGAAAATTTTGATAAATAGATTGAACTTTATAGTTAAATTTTAATTTTAATTAAAAACTCTGTACTTGCATAGACCCTTATTTTAGTTTGTTTTTAAATTTTGTATTCATAAATTCCGTTGCATTGGGGAGTGTGTAATGTGTGCATGGAATTAAACTTGATTTAAAAATTGAGCATGGAAGTTCTTGAATTTGAAAAAATGTGCTAGAATCAAAAGAAAGGGTTTTAAAATTTGAAAAAAACTAAGTTCAAACTCTCACCTTAGAGAACTTCCGCATAAATTTTACAATGTCAAATCCAAGACTGGAGGTTCTCTTTATAAAAGAAAAATTGCACAACAGTTATACATTTATAGATGTAAGATGCCCTCTAAAATACACTAGAAAATTTTGGGTGAGGTGAGGTGTCAAAAATTCTGGAAGGGTCTAAAAATAGACCCTTCTCCTATACCTAAGGTTCCTCCAGGGTGATAGAATAAGATTATGTGTAGAGCGGCCGGGCATGACACCCTATGAACAGAGGCCAGAGCAAGCCCAAGGTCTGGAGTTGTTAATGCCCTGCTGCAGGGCATGACCTGGTGTAATGATCAAGGCAGACCCTAAACCCTAAACCTCCCACTTTTAAGGTGTAAGAAGAACCCTCCCCCTCCTATGCTTCATGGTCTTCATGATCAGGGTGTTCTTAGGAGCGTGTTCTTACATAAGATCCCTCCCACGTTTAAGGTGGTATAAGAACCCTGCCCCTCCTATGCCTTGTTATCTTCATGATCCAGGTGTGCTTAAGAGTAGGTGTAAGAACACTCCCCCTCCCTTGCCTTGTGATCTTCATGATTCAGGTTTGTTTAAGTTCATCATAATGTTCACCTAGATGAGAGCTCTGAGAACAGAAAAACTTAATAACACACCCCTGAACAATGTCTTTCTCTCTCCCTCTCCACAAGCTTCCAAGAAGACAAATGCAGCTGCAACGTTTACAGGGGCAAGACAACAACCCAAGGAAAAGTAGGAGAAGTGCATAACTTTGCCAATGTGTCGGGAAGAAATGCAGCACAGTGAGAACAAGGCACAGCCTTGGGAAAAGCAAATTGTGGCAAAGGAAAGGGAGAAGGCTCGGGGCATTGATGTTCTTCAGACTCTATATTGCTCATTATTGCCTTCGTTGAGAGCATCACTCACTCCTGAACTGGGTTTTTGAAGGTTTCAGGTACATGCAATTCCACAATTCAGCAATCAATGAAATCCACACAGCACCTTAACAAAGTACCAATTTAACTATAAACTAAAAACTAAAACAGCTTGTGCCTGCCATCATCATCACATTTCAAAGAATTGGCCAGCACAAGGAAAAAGAGCCCTGTTGATGACTTTCAATAATCTGCAATAACACAAGCCACCCAAACTGCAACTAATTTCAAAAACACCACCTCAGTTGTTGAAAAGTACAGCATGCCGTTGTTCACAGGTCCCTTTGTTTCCTAAGAGAGCCTCTAATTGATGTGCTCATGAGCATGAATATGGACTCCAAAGTCCCACACCATGCCCATCAAAACCATCAACACAGACCCATGAATTTGCTGAATGTACCAGGCATCAACTTCACTGAGCCCTTTTGTTGATGACATTTAAATTGTCACAATGCAACCCCATTCAGAAGCTTGAGTAAGAGACAAAACCCTCTACTAATGAGTTCAAGTTAAGGACAGAGGAGGCACAAAGGCTCAGGACAAAAAAGTTCAGCTCTTGCAAGCTATAAGGCCACAAAATTTGGTTGGTGGAAGATCAGCCACCATCACTGGGATCAATGGTTTAGCTCAGTAACCATAGCTAGTGTTGTAATGTGAAGTATAGGCAGCTGTGGTAGGGCCAGTGGAAGGATTGGTTGAGTACATGGATGCCTGTGTGGGGTACGAGCTGTAACTTGAGTCCACTGCATTGCTGTATGCTGCTTGTGGTGCCACTGTGACACCAGACATGAAATTCTGCATTCACCCCAATGATATACAAAACAAGCTGTTAAACCTATGACATTTCCAATCTTCTGAATTGTCAGAACACATTGCCGTAACCATAACCAACCTATCTCATATAATACATGGCAGTAAGTGGCCTCACTAAGTTATATGCATCTATGGAACTGTTCACCATCAAGTTGCACAATAACCATAACTGCAGCTTTGTAGGAAGTCCAAAGGCTTGACTGTCTAGCAGCCTGGACACCTCAATTAATCCCTATGCACTGGATTCAGAATATCCCCAGAGGAATGCTGGCAGAGAGATGCAGCAAGTGTCTTCCCCTTGGAGGGAAGCCCACTATGGGGTGGTTTGTGATACATATAAAAGACACTGACATGACAGGGAGCCTCCTGTCTTGGAGGTGCTGGAGATAAACAAATGTGCCCAGCTGAATACAAAATATTCTGAAGTCAACAACCTTTATAGTTCATAATCCTCCCCTATATTGAGAGGAAAACTTGATAATTGAATACCCATGAGATCCCTGATGTCTGTGGGGAGTCCAAAAAAAGATAATCTGCATCTAAACCCACTTTTGACAGTATTTTGTGATGTCCTGGTGCAAAAAGGTGAGCATGCTGTTTTATTTGCACCAAAATTACTGGAAGTAAGAGCTATCAAGTAATTTAAGTACCTCTGTAAGCATCAAAAATTGGTTTAGAACAACTCTCAGCTCATAAACCCAATTTTGATGATGCTGGAAGATACCACCGAGACTGAGGAAAAAACAGTTTGGACCTTGTGTTGATAAACAAACCAGCTCCAAGGATATTAGGAAGAAAGGAGATGGGCTGAACCATACCTGGATCAGCTGCTGTGCTGTCTGAACTTGTGAAGCACTACCATGGATTTCAACTGTCATCTCACCGGGGACACCTCGAGTTTCCTGTATAGTGATAGTTGCACCACTTGTGCGTCGCATGTAACTGATGTTTGCCCCTGCTGTCCCAATCACAGCATCCGCATATGACAATGGGATCTGCATGTGCTGTGTTACCTGCCATTGCACAAGAGATCATTTTGTATTGAAGCTCAACAAAACTGCTTCATGGAGATCACAGGAACTCTCTTGACACACATGCAACTAGAAGCTATGTCAAGTTAAAAGCAGGCATAGAACCCCCACAGTCATGGTTCAAAGCTTCAAAGATATAAAGGAAGAATCACTGCAACTATTGTATCATCAGCTGAACCTGCTTTTAAAAGGACTTGCATACATCAATTTTGTGAGACAATCATAAAACATGGCATGGTAGGCAGGGAAGGATGAAAACCTGAGTTATGACAGGGGCAGGGGGGGGAGCAGCAACAGATGTCATGCTGGGGTCACGACCATACAAGGACACACCATGATGATGGTGCTGCTGCAAATGATCCTGCTGCTGTTGTTGATGGTGTTGTGTCATATCAGCAACTGTTTGTGGGTAGTAAGGCGTGTCATTGGCACTTGCATAGCTGGATGCCTGCTGTTGCTGCTGATGCTGAAGTCCTGTATTACTGGGCTGCCAAGCTGATGCTGTACTTTGCTGTTGTTGACTTGTCACTGCTCGCTGCAAAATTTGACACATTCAGTATGAAAACTCATACACTTGCACCTAACTAACAAGTTTGCAAGCACAACTGTAATTCACAGTTTATTTATCAGATAAGGTTATTGAACACTGATTCTTTGATTGGACACACAACACATTTGACAGGGAGAGTACATTCAAGTCTTCCAGGATCCATCAATTTTAAGCATAAACCAACAAGCATGGGTGGCATGAGGACAGACATAGAGGACTTACATTGAGTTCAAAGAGAGTCAGGACACTTCTATCCACAAGAAATTTCCGTAGATGAGAGACCACCAGTTCCATGGCACGCTGCACAAGGCGTGCTTCACCCTGTATCTCTACTACTCTATCATCTGATAGAGCACACAAAGGCAAATCCTCTGCACCCATCCCTCCTCCCATCTCTCTTGAATTCACATCGCCCATTGATCAAAACATTGGCCAGACATGATTTCCATGATAAGGCAGCCCTTAAAGTTTGACTCTACTTTTCTCTCACTACAACACTCACCTTTACCAGCTCAATATAACCTCTATGCAGGGTGTGCAGTGAATGGTTAACATCCAAGCAAGGACTGCTTTATCAATAGATGTAACTACCAGGGTGAATGTGCCTTATGTGCATTAGGGTTGTTGATTGAACAAAAGATCAAATCTAATCAAAATGTACTTATGTAGCCAGATTTCCTACAATAGCCTGAAAAGCTCATGTATAGAGAGATGGTTCATATCACAATACATCAGTGAAAATGACTATCAAGCATAGAGATAGATGCTAAAGAAATGGAGCAGAGTATGCAGCTACTCAAAGATGGGAATCCCTTACCAGCAGGTAGAACCCGGACTGTAGCCCCTGATGCATCTTGAATGGACTTAATGGTTGCACCCTGTCGCCCAATAAGACTGCCAGCTTGTGTAGCTGCTACCAAGAGACGGGACGAAACAGGCCCTCCCCCACCAGCAATCTCACCATCAGTTGATTCTGGCTCAGAGCCTTCAATTACCCGTCTGTGCACCCGCAGGAGCCCCTCCATTGCTGGTGATATTGGAGCATCTGGTTCCTCCCTGGCTGATACCAAAACCTGCCAAAATGCAGACCCGAGTTATAATAATACAAGTTTCTTCCTCACGTGAGCACCAGAGTTCCTGCTCTCGTCGTTAGTTTGTCCTTCTTCTTCCTCCCCTAGATAGATGCAAGCAGTTTTCTCAAGACTGACTGATGCGGGATTATACAAGAGGGGAGAGGAGGAGGAGCATCATACAATACGCTCAGGAGTCCCTGGAACACCTTCAAGTATCTTGATTCGTGAGCGTGTGTCCTCGCACATCTTCTTCACAAACTCCCCCTTGCGTCCTATAATACCCCCCACTTTCTGCACAGGCACCACCAGGCGAAACACATTGTCCCCTGGCCACCCCGCCCACTTCTTGTCCACCTCCTTCTCCTGCTCATCCCTATCCCTCTTCTGCGAAACCGCTATCCCTCCTCCGTCCTTCTGCTGCTCCTCTTGCTGCTGCTTCTCCTCCTCCTCTTGTGATAATGCGGCATCAGTTGCTACAACTCCCTCAGGCCGCTCTTGCACTTCCAGTCCTCCGTCCTGTTCCCCCACCACCTGGACCTGGTGGAGCACCTGCTCCTGCACATTATTCTCCTCAAAAACTTTTTCTGGCTGCTGCTGCTGCAGCTCCTGTTGTTGCAAGTCAGCAGCCACCACTTGTACTTCAGGCACTTGCTTCTGGTCCTCTTCTGGTGCATCTTCTACTACTACAACAGCCGGTGGCGCCACCGCCTCCATCTCCAGAGGACACAATGCTGACGGTCCGCAAGAAAACTGCGAAGAGCGCAGCCGTGAAGAAACGCAAACACATGCACCAAAAACCCAACACAACAAGAAACCAAAGCCCATGTACAATAACAACAGTTGTAGCAAGACTTCCCCCCCCAACTCCCTTTTGTCATCTACCACTCTCCCTCGTCTACCAGTATTCATCCACGTTGCTGGAAGATGTTGCTTGTAAAAACATTCTATCCAGTAAGTTTCCCATCCAAGATCTTGGTACATGCATTTGTAAAGTCTCTGAAACTTGGAGAAAAACATTCTCTCAAAGTTTTTTTTTAGGTACCTACTTTTTCTGTCTCCAATATTTGCTGCACATGTAAAAGCCTGAAATTTGGAGATGCCCTACTTATTTCCTATTTCCTATGTGTGATAAACTGGGGGTACTTATTGGTATTCTCTTTCATATTAACTAGTTGGGGGTGTCTCAAAAGTCCAATTTTCTTTATTTTTTGCATTGAGCCAATTTGATTGGCCCATCACGAAAAAATAGTCGAAACTATGGAGGTTCCCCAAAATTGAAAATTCTACTGAATGCTGGAGGGCCATCCCCTTTGCTCAGCTATATAGGTGAGGGGGGGAGGACTTTGGGCAGAACATATGGGATTAAAGCCAGGTGCTATTGGGAACACCCTTGGGAAACACATTGGGAACCTAAGGCACATGTTGGGAACTTGATGAGAACTCATTGGAAACTTGAAGGGAACATGTTGGGAACAAAGGAAAAAAGAAAAAAATCTCCCACGCCCCTCCCCCCCAAACTTCAAAGAAAAATAAATAAAGGCACCTTGAGTGCATGCTGAGCCTTCCCATTGGCTGCATGAAATTTCTATTCTCTAAAGTGTTGGTCACCATTTTTGGCCTGGGAAAATACCTCCCATTATATACTGGGGGTACTTATTTATTTATTTATTAGTGTGATTCATATTAATTAGATCATGGTGCACTCACAATTTTTAAATTTTTTTTTAAAGGAGCCACATTAACTGATTGGCCATCAGCAAATTTTTTGGAACATTGGGCATGCCCCCCATAGAAGCACTCTTTGGACTGCCAGTTGCAAAATAGAAGCAAATGGGCACCCCTGGATTTTACCTTTTTAGTTTATATACAAGAGAGTTGAACTTTAGGCAAACTGTAAGGGATAAAACTGAGGTGTTATTGGGAACGTCTTGGGAACAAATTGGGAACACTTTGGGGTAGGAGGAAACCCCATGGGAACACATTTGGAACAAGAGGGAAAAAGAAAATCCCTCTCCCCTCCTCCCTCCTTTACCCCCAAAAGAAAGAAACTGGACACCTCATGGGTGCATGCTGAGCCTTCTCATTGGCTGCATACAACTTTTTTTTTGTCACCATTTTTGGCCTGGGCTAATGTCAGGGGCACAAACTGCTATCGTACTCCTTGATTGGATTCCAACAACAAACTGCAAAATAATTAACTAAATTTTAAATCTCAATTTCCACACTTGGTTTCTTAATTCTGAAATTTTCAGCAGGTAATGGTTATAAAAAATAATAAACCCAATTCTTTCAATTTTATGGGACAGTTCCTAATTTTATAAAATTCTAGTCACAAGTAATAAATAAAATTTTTAAAATTGGACAAAACAAAAAATAATTTAATTTATGCCAAAATTGTTCAGGTACCACTACACATGTCGTGATTGGCATGGGGTTTTGGCATATGGGGTTTACCTATTCATTGTCACGATTTTGTGAAAGTTGGTAACTCCAATTATTATGATATGAACTCTCATATGCAAATTGCTAAGTGTAGGGTATATAGCACAAGGCCATACGGTTTACCAAGCATAAAGACTTGGTCCGATTTTAATTTCTTTTTCCTTCATGAGAGAAAAACAAAAGAGAAAGGAGGGTTTGAAAAACGGGGCACTCACATGTTTCAGAAAAAACAGAGCACCGCGAGCATTTTGTTTTCTCAAATGCCCTCCAAACAACAAGGAGAGAATGCACTAGGCAACATGCCTTCCAGTAACACCAAAGAAATTGGAGCAAATCTTTGCAAGTACAAACTCATAAGGATTCTCCTAAAAAGTGCAAGCATCATGTATTTTGAGTACCCAAAGATATAACACTTGTATGTTAATTGAAGTTGAATTATTGGTGGTTGATATATTTATTGTTTTTGGTGCCTACAACAACTAACAACATATTTCTCTTGTGTGTTCTTATGGTTTTGAACTTACAAGAGAAATTTGTTTTGGTTTCAAGTTGCATGAACTTGATGTTGTCATGCAACGAAAAGAAATTGCACCCTTCCATGCAAACACATTTAGGTACCCATTGTTTTAAAAACAAAACTTAAGAACAACAAACATTGAAACAACATCACAAATAATGATACCCTTACCCTAAGGTCAGTTTCATCATGAAATAATCCTCAAAATAGTGAAATGAATTTTCGTGAAAATATGAAGTTGACATGTTGAAAAACATGATAATTATGATGGGTTACACTCTAAATAATTTCATTACTCATATGACAATATCATACTAGATCATGGAAATTTTTATAATTTCAAAATTTAAAACATGATTTAGTTTTTTGAAAAAAAATAATTATTCGTTTTGTCAATGTGGAAACTCACCCTAGGCTTAGAGTATGTGTTCAATAGCTTAAGAACTAAAGTCTACTTTAAGTCACACTTTAGTAAGATGAATTTTCATAAGATGAATTGCCTTTCATCCTTTATCCTTTGCACTACAACGCTTTGCCCTCTTCTTGTTTCAAGATTACAGAGGAATGAGAAGTGAGGGGGGCTCGAAGCTTGCGCTCTTGTGATGTCATCATTGCTTGCCGCGAGTAATAGACCACCAAATCTTGTGATTCTAAAGTGGTTTGTGAAAGACTTTTTGTGCGCATGATTATGGCGCATCTGAATCTTGTTTCTGATTTTCTTTCCCTGCAGAGTGATGAGAGTTCTGATGTTCTTTTCTTGGCGAGGAAGGGTGAGGGGTCTGCCATTTTGAGAGCGACGTCATCACTAGGAGTTGTAGGGGTTGTTGGCTCGTTGCAGGGTGGCAACAATGGGAACAAAACGGCCACTTCGTGGAACGCTCTTTCAAAGTTTGATGAACTAGGATAATTTGCAACATCAGGGAAGGGGGGGGTTGTAGGTATTGGACGTGGTGATAGCATATCCATACTTTCAAGATCACCTTGCTTCCTAGCTTCAAATTTTTTTGGATGTCTTGACAAAGAAAAGCGGGAGCAACATCACAAGGTTCACTTCTTTCAGGATTCTTTGGTGCAGATCTACAAAGAAGGTGCAATGGTGATGGGTCTATTACTCTTGGCGGATTCTTCCAGGGATCTTTGAAGGGGACGGCCACCACAGATGGCAAACGATCTAATAAGTCTGAAATTAACTAAATACATTATTCAATCATTTCAATGAATGGGTTTATTTCAATTGTTTCATGAATTCATTCATATCACTTGCTTTGATCTATATGGACATACACCATCTTCGAAAAACATGGAGCTGTAAAAAGAAAGTCAGCAACAACCAATCCAATCTTGCAATGCTGACAATCCTCCCCACAGGACTAGCAGATACCTGTCAACTATACAAAGCTCTTCTTGTGTAACAAAAGACTTATCAGGACCACCTTTCAAAAGCTTCCTGGAGCAAGTCATCTGGTCAAGGAAAGACATTCTAAACTTTATTCCTCTAGAGAAGAGTTTGTTTATTTTCAAGCTTTGAGAGACATCTGAGTCAGCTGTTATTTTATGGTGATGGAACTTTGAAAAAAATTCTAAAGCTTGATGCTGTGATGCCACTGTCACATGTGACAATAGGAAGAGACTGCAAGATTGAAGGCAATCATACCAATAGCACCAAGCAGCTACATGTTACTAGGCTGCACTTGAATCTAGACGGACCATGTCCAGCTGGTAATGTGTGGTAGCCCTGCTAGTGGCTGTTCCATCTTTGGGACTTGAATGATGAGGGAGCAAATTGACACATGCCTTGATGTGTCTTAATAGATATTTCTTTCACTAGATGGAAAAGGCTTTCTAGACAGTATTGATCCACCAAAGTCCAGTAAATTCAAAATGGACTCTTTGAGTGTGGCATTCATTGTAAATGGGTGCCAACTGAAACAGATGCAGCACTCCATGAATTCAGTCCAACAGTGAAAAAAGTGCACATTTCAAGAATTTTGAAACTCCTTATGGCAACTTGACGTAAGAACTTTCCCCAACTCAGTCAAAGAGGTTTGTGTTTAGCCAATCCCTGCACAGAAATGTCACCAGAACTCTTCAGATTAACTGTTTTGTATCCTCTCCACACAATTTTTGGACACGGAAGGTATATACTGAATGAATGAACTGTTCTATTCAGGTGCAATTGAAAACTTCTCCATACTTACCATTTAAGTCCCTGTATAACCCAAAAGTAAGGGTATAGAAATTCACATCCCACAATATATCAGCAAACGGAAAAGTTGAAAATTAAAAAAAAGCAGAGTCAACATATGAAACAGAAGTGCAATTGAGAGGTTGGAACAACAAAGACTGGCAGTGGGGGAGACTCAGACATGATGCTGATGTTCGCCAGCTCAAAAAAACAAAAAAGACAAGGAGAACACCCAAGATTGCACACAAGGAAAAGAGGAGGTGAAAAGAAACACAGCACAGAATTGGGCTTTGAAAAGGTGCCTGTGCAGTACAAGGATCTGAATGAACACACAGTTTGCAATCATGAAATTTTTTTGACTAATAGCAAACCCAGTGAAGGTCTAAACACTTTCTTACTTGGAGATATCATCCAAGTGCTCATCAAAATCCACAACCAACTGCTCCCGATGCTCAGATATGTAGTCACTTAGAATGCTGTTGGCTGTAGCCTCCTTTAATACCAACTCAGCATTCTGTGCACCTCCAGCTGCCAATTGCCACCAACCACGCACTGCCTCCCGCACATACAACTGCATCACTTCACCATAAACGGTTGACTCATGAGGAATTCACTTTGATGAAATCATGCACTAGCAGCCTTCAAAACAAGTCCTTTGGGAGGAATGACTTCAAGATCACAGTGATTCAAGATACAGATCTGACAAACTGCCATGACTACCCACTGACTCCCTCAGCCCCCAACAGTAGGCATGGATAAGTAAATAATAATCTGCCAAAAATTTCTGGCAAATCATTATTCAAAATCTGCATACTGAGTTTCTGTTACATTTCTGAAAGCAATGGTGGGACTCGGTCATAATGTTGGCAAGCACTCAAGAGACTCAGCCAACCAGCAGGTCAGTAGTATCCTCATTCAAGCTGCAACAAGCTTGTGAGGGTAAGCTTCAGTTCATTTTAGATTGCCTCTGTAACCTTATGAGAGATGCTCACAAAGTGCCAAACCATCATACCTTCATCGTGACTTAGTGTACATAAGTATATAATAATTTGCCCAAAAAGATCAGGTAAACCATTATACAAACATTTGCATCTTGAGCTTCCAAGAGCAACAGGAAGACTTGGTCATGATATTGGCTAGCACTCAAGATATAGCTAATCAGAAAATGAATCATATCCTCATTCAAGCTGCAAGCTTCTTATGGAAAGCTTCATTTCATTTAGCTTGTCCCTGTACAAGCAAGCATCTATACCTTAGGCATATAGAGACCTACATGGAGGGTTAGTGCCTCCTGCACCCTGAACATATCCTTCAAGCATGCCACCAACATTTCTTTGTTAAATGGAACTCTTGGTCAAATTAATAGAAACCTTGGAAGAATAAACATTTCTCTTCAGAAGAGTAATTAAGCTTGCCAATTAAGCTACAAAGCCTTAAGAGCCTATAAAACAGACAATTGACTATTCCAAATTTGGTAGAATCCAAAATATTGGAATCCAGACAAGGCATGTGAATCATGTTAGTAGCTGCATAATCTGGCTCAGAATTCTCGTCAAAAATGCCTTTTAAATCTTAGGATATTGCTAAATCCAAGAAAAACCACCAGAAGTACAACTATGCCACCAACCATAGGGTCTTTGTCTAGATACATCAAAAGAGAGAAATCGAGGGTATCAAACCTGTGTACTCTTATCCTTGTCTGGGCTCTTTCTACAAGCCTTCTTACTACAGATAACTTTAACAAAAACTGGACAAGAATAGGACTTAATAAGACAAGCCAATTAAATTCCTCGCATTAAAAGAAGTTAGCTTACAAGACTGGAAAACTTGAATCCATTGGATACCAATCAAACTGCTAGAGGGCTTATGTATCCACACAAGTACTGGGAATTTGATCATGCCTATGATCAAGTCAAATTAAATTGAATAGAACTTAGAAATGACCCAGTAGTAAGGGTATTGAGATTTCAGATCTAACAACATAGAAACAACATGAAAAAGGGAAAACCCAACCTTAAAGAACAGAGAAAACAAAACCAAAAATTAGGAGTGGTATGAAAAACATCATGCTAAGACTGACTGATCAAACATGAGCATAGTTTCCTTGCCTGCTTCAGTCCTTTCTTTTATGCATCCAAGTGCCCTGTTTTCTCATGGATACAATTGGCATTGGAATTTTTACTAATTGTATGTTGAGAAAATGTGACCCTGAGACCCTAGCTGTAAGAAAAGTTGAAGACAATGTGAGTGCCTCCAATGTTAGAGTGATTTTCAACAGTCCTCAAAACTGCAGCCATGAGATTATAAGTAAGGCAGAGAGCCCAAATTCCTTCATGCAAAGTGGTGAGGTAATATTACTGTATTGTTGGAAGTGAAAGATTTGAACTAACCTGAACCACTGGCTTTTGAGTGGCACCTTTTGACAGCACACCAAGTTGTCTGTTGTCCAGCTGCAAAATTACATAGATCACAAGATGTGTATTAAATAAAGCCTTGAAACAGCAAGACAAAACAGGGCTATGTAACCCTTGCTCGGTTATTTAAGCTTTGAACAACCCTACTGGTAGCACTTTTTTCAGAATGCTGGATAAACAACAGAGAAGAACCCTAAAATTAGAACCAAATATGATGCCGTGGAAAAGTGCACCCCAAAAAAAAAATCCAATTTTTGCAAGGTCCTTGAAACTAGGGAGGGAGAGTGGATCACCAAGAAAATTCCTGCCTGTGGGCAGGAACGAGTAATATGGTCACCAATCTTGCGAGCAACTGAACTCAGCTCATAATCATCAAAGCGCTCATTAGCATGATAATATCCGACAATTGATAAGCCACCCTTGTGTGACGCAAAATATTCATCCACCTGTAACAAGAAATATTGCACTGCAGGAATATTAGATCATAGAGAACCCATTGAGAGCCCTAACCCCTATTTGTGTCACGTGATCGACAAAACTATTTCTGCACAAGGGTAAGATAATACCAGAACCCAGCAACCAAAGACTGGTCCATGGCCATGACAGCTTTGCACATGCGAAAAGCGTCACAGTCTTCCAACATTATTTGTGATCCAATAACATGTATCTATGAGACTGCAGACGAATCTCCACAATGACAATTTGAAGGTAACACATGAATGAGCGCAGTCATAACCTTATAAGAGTTGATTACAAAATGAGAACATATCCGCGACAGAATTGACCTAGAGGGTAAAGAGGGCAGAAAACAAACCTGGGTGAGGGCAAGCTCGAGCATTGGAAGGAGTCCAAGATGGGAATGAAAGAAAGGAACAGAGTCGCAAATCTCAACAGTAAAGTTCCCTACCCCACTCTCATTGCCTGCAGAATCGCCAGCGCCTACTCCACTAACTCGGCCAATCAAAACCCCGTTCACTGCACTCGTTTTATGCTTCAGTGCATGAAGCACGAGCTTCACGTACGCCGTCTGTGCAATCTCGTACCTCGTGGTCCCCACCATCGGAAGTCTCCTCTCTCCGCCTCCTCTCTCCTCTTAAATCCAAACACGCCCAACACCCAAATTGCTGAACGCACCCCCAGTTGCATTCAGAGCTTGAAAATCCCTTTTGCCTTGCACCAGAATCGCAATCGCTGCTCCAGAAATGGCGAAGGAGAGCCAGTGGAGAAGACCCTCATGAAACCCTAATTTCCAACACGCGGATGAAACCCTAATTTCTCGCAACCATGGCAACAAACACTCTCGTCCCTCCCCTCCACTCCCCTCCCCTCCCCTCCCCCTGAGGTCTTAAGACCAGGTACCAAACGAGGTCTTGAAAAGGAGCGAGGATGGCACCTCTCAAGACTAAGTCCCAATTGATCACTTTAGGGAACAATAAGGCCAC
>Ga0209611_10003125_pt1 | contig 28932 bp, 27 predicted proteins | sample S1TSphgellanicum_3_FD_187693 | JGI IMG/M metagenome (GOLD analysis project Ga0209611, IMG submission 187693) | Host-associated microbial communities from peat moss isolated from Minnesota, USA - S1T2_Fc - Sphagnum magellanicum MG (SPAdes) (version 2) | ecosystem: Host-associated > Plants > Peat...
CGGACACACCTGCTCATCAAAGGCTTTCCAATGGTACCAAGAGTGCCACAAAAGAGACTATGGCTTTCCAATGGTACCAAGAGCACCACAAGAGATGCTATGGCTTTCCAATGGTACCAAGAGCGGGGCAAGAGACACTATGGTTCAGGAGATCTCAAAGTAAGAAACAAACTTCCTTCTTTCATAGATAGACTAGGGTGATTACCAGATTTCCTTTTTTGATTCCTAACTAGATTAGCCAAGAATGGCTACACATCCACCAAGGAATCACATGAAGTTAATAATCTGGATCTCATTTAAATTCAAGCCTTGCCACCCCCACCTTCAGCTGCTTTACACCTAGCTTAGTAGTACACAGATACTCACATTATGAGAATCGGAGGCCACCATCTTGGATGAATAACGTGTCCCCATGGATGACGAATCCAATACGTTTCGTTTATGAAGGCAGCAGAGACTAGTAGTAATTGGAGGAAAAGGTGGCAGAAGAGAGAGGGGACGACGTCCTCTGCACTTCCATCGCCTTCGTCTCTCCTCTTCCGCTTCTTCTGGCTTTCTTCTTCTTCGCCATTGCAGCTGCAGCAAGCAAGCAACGATTGATTTGTGTCGAAGTCGAACGAAGTGCGGTGGCAATTTATTCAATTCAAATTTCAGGTGTGTGGTGCTAGACATGTTGCTTGTTTGAGCTTTTCAATACTTGTGTTTGATTGTTTTTGTGCTCTTCTATCTGTTTTGAGTATTATAGCTTCGCAACGCGAGTTTGCTTTCAGATCCCTCTGTTTTCTCTCTTCTCGAAGGTGCAGGGGCTTTCAGGGAAACGAATAATAAGACGAAACTGTTTCCGCCTTTTTGTTCTTCTGATACATTGTGAGTTTTTGGAGGCGTTCTGTCTCCTTTCTTGCTTTTCTTGACTAGAAATTTACGGTTTGCGTCCGTTGTAACTTTCTAGCTTTGTCTGTTTCGCTTCAGAGATGTGGCATTGTCGGGGATCATCGGGTTCTTTTTTCTTGTCTCTTCGTGTTTGTGCCCTGTGACATTGTCTGATCTTGCGGTTTTGGAACTCGATTTTCTTCCTTGCCTGTCCAAGCTGACAATAACTTTGAATGTTTTTTCTTTTTTCGCTTTGTTCTGGTCTGAGTCTGATGTCGCAGTGCTTCTCTTTTACTGGAGGTTTTGGATTCTGTCGTGCTTGTGTGTTTTCACCATCTGAATCGCCGAACGTCCTTAGTAGTTCATACTGATTTGGTGCAATTCACTGACCATTTTACGTTTTCTCTCTGTTTTGGCTTCAGAATAGGATCTTTACGCCTGTTCCTGTCATTTTTCCTGCTCTCAGATTCGTAGTACTGGCGCTTTGGAAGATGCGAGCTTCGGTTTCATCCGATGTAAAATGAATAGATCCTTGGTCTGATTATCGAGTTTCAGATCACTTATAAGAAGATTCTTACCCTTGGGCACGGGTGTGATTCTTGGATTTGAGATGGTAACGTTATCCTCAGGTTTCTTCTGTGTGCAGATTCAAAACCTCTCGTATGCTTTTGATCTGATTTCTTCTATTGAAATTGCTCATTTTTAAGGTGGTTGAGACTTTTGCCGGCTGTCTGGATGAGTTCCTGGCCTGCTGCTGCAGCGACAGCTGCACTCTTACACTGAGGAACTTGTCTGAAAGAGCTCTGATGAACTTTTACTCAAGTCTTTCTGCAAGATGGACAACACAGAGACATGAGATCGACAATGCTCATGCAATGGAAGTCAGAGCTCAAAGGTCTGAAAGGCTTTGTGTTTGTTGCTGAATTACCTGCTATTCTCTCTTCTTGCTATCTTGTTGATGATGGTGGTTGGACCCTTTGGCAGGTAGACCAATTTGCTGTCAACATGGCCCTCTCATGTGGTTGAATGCCCACACATTGTCCCCAAGAGGGAGCTCAAGTTTGCATTGGAGTCATTCTGGGAGGGAAAGTCTTCTGCTGCAGACCTTGAGGCTGTTGCCAGGACTTGAGGGCTTCAGCAGATGGCATATGCCGATTCCCAGTAACACCTTCTCACACTATAATCAGGTCTTGGACACCACAGTCCTTGTTAGAGCTGTGCCCTCCCTTTATGGCTGGACTGGGGGTGATGACATTGGGGTTGATGTCTACTTCTCTATGGCCCATGGTAATGCCATTAAGCCTGCTATGGAAATGACCAAATGGTTTGACACCAACTAGTAAGTCTTGCACTCTATGATCCATAAACTGATGTGCATTCAGTAACAAGTTCTTTTTCAAGTTGAGGGATTTATTTTCTAGTCACTGCTATTCATGATGAACATGACAGTCTGACACTTTGTGGGTGACACTGATACACTTATGACTGCACTCATTCTTCTTAGTTTTGGTTTTACCTTCAAACTGTCTTTGTGGAATTTGAACTCTGCAATCCTTGAATGCAAGGATCTTGTAGTCCCTGCTCTATAAATTTTTCTAACTCTGTATTCTTGCAACAGGGAAGTGATTGGAGAATTGAAGGAAGTTGGTGCAAGATTGACGAACCTGACCTTGTCCTGGATCTTGAGGCCTCGAAGCTTGAATCATTCAAGAAGGCTTATTCACTCCTGGGAGCGGACCTTGGTGGTGTGAAGCTGCTTTGAGAGACCTACTTTGCTGATATTCCTACTGCTGCATACAAGTATTTCTGTCATCTAGGAAATGATGTTCAACAGGGTTAATGTGTAGCTCCTTGGAGCTATCTATTATTCTTGTAGGTTTCTTATGCACCTCCACGAATCAGTACTTTCACATTGACATTGTGGTTGGCTCCTTTAGAGTCTCAACCTTTAAGCTTCAATCTGAAGCAGGCCCTATCATTGTTTCTTGCAATATATAGGATATTTTGAAAATCAGCTATGAAAATTGGTTTTGCTTGCTATTTCCAGTTGCTTTCACAGTTTGAAATAGAATTTCTATATTTTGCGCATGACTTACCAGAGACCCCAACCACTACCCTCTATGTAGCCTTAGGCTTTGATGCTTGCTTGTAAAGGGACAAGTTAAAATGTAATGAAGGTCACCCTCACAAGCTTGTTGCAGCTTGATTCAAGACATTTTTTTTTCATTAGCTATGTCTTGTGAGTGCTGGTTAACATCATGATGAGTCTTCCTGTTGCTTCCAGTAATGCAGCAGCAACTCAGGATGGAGATTTTGTATAATGGTTTGCCCTAAGTTTGGGCAGATTATTATGTACTTATCTACACCCACCATTGGGAGCTGATGAGATCAGTGGGTACTCATGGCAGCTTGTCATGGCTATTGATGGAGAAGATGATGGTCTGACACTTTGTGGGCAACTCTCAAGGTTACAACTGCACTCGTTGTCATGTTATCTTCAAAGTGTTGATTTATCTGCAATCCCATAAATATGATTTATCCAGATGCCTATTTTACTAACTGGTTCTTGAGATGTCAGGACAATTGTCGGTTTTAAGAATGTGTCAGCCAGTGGATTTGACCTTGTCTGTGGAGCTAAGACCAGTAATCTCATCAAGGAGTTTGGTCTGTCTGGAAAGATCCTCTTTGCCAGAGTTGTAGGTAGCTGTGACATCTGGGCTCATGACTTGGCTGCTTCTGTGACTGTTCTTCAAGAGTTGTAGCAAGCTCTTGGGAAAGGTAAACTCTTCTCGTAACCCTTTCATAATAGTGTTTGATGGTCTTGAAGGAATGATCTAATTGAGTTTGTGTTGCTGCTATGGGACACAATGTGCACAATAACTACTGAATTTGATAGCTAAGTATATCGGTCTTGGATTTGAATGTGCACATAGTTGTCCTCACTCCACCTATCTACCATTATAGATGGGTTCACCAGTCTGTTGATGTGGTCACATCAGCTAACTCTTTTTGCTTGTTGTGCACCGGCATCTCGGACTGTCTGGAATCACTGAAATAAACACACTGTTATGTAAAATTATGTAGACTTTGTCTCAGACTCCCTCCATTGCAAGGACAACACTGATTGTTGATGGAAGCTGTTCTTCATGGAGGGTTCACAAATCGTTGATTTCACAGAGCCTTAGCTCTGCAGTGCCATACTTATGGCATCCAACCGATTTTGCGACAGAGACATGACAAGTATGTCTCACAAGGACAACACTGATTGTCAATGCAAGCTGCTCTTCATGGAGGGTTTACAAATGATTTCATAGAGCTTCAGTTCTGCAGTGTCAGGCTTATGGCATTCAACCAAATTCAAGACACCAACCTCATGGGTACAAAGTCAAAAGCTAGAGTAGTATATCACTCTTGTTCAGTATGAGGGGAACTGGATTTCATGAGAAAAGGTTGGGTTTTTGTAGAGAATGTGGTCGTGTCAAATCATGTTCTCTTCTGCACTCTCCAGTTGATTTGAACAATAAGACCAAGCTGGATGCAGAACTTAACTCATGGCTGGCTTTGCAGCCCTGAAGTTGTTGGAAGTTGTGGCCCTTGCAATTGCCACAGCTGGCAAGAAGGACAGGGTAATGCAGACTTTCTCTTAACGTCCTCAGTATGCCACCAAATGCGTTTGTTTGATATCCATCTGGCCTCACATTTCTATTGTCCCACAAAATCCCTAAATGAGTTCATTAACAAGCAGACAGTGAATGCAGGATGTTGCTTCAATGTGAAACTGGAATTTAGATCGACCTTGGGAATTGAAACCACTAATGAACTAATTGTGATATACATATCCTATTAAGGTACTCATTTGGCTATTTGCTCTGTAACCTTGTAGTTTAAGGCTCAAATCAGGACTTGTTGTCCTGGTGCTCTGTTGTGTTTCCTGTTTTCATCCAACTATGTGATGGGTCTCTAGTTCAAGAGACTTTTGAATTCACATTCCATTCAATAAGGTGGATTTCACCTTTCAATAAGGTGGCCAGCTCTGTTCACTGCTTAATATTTTTGTCACTTGGAGCAGGAATCTGTCTTGCCAATGCTTCTGCACAAGCTTCCAAGCGATCTTCTCAAAAGGTGCACAACATCGCTGTTCTGCACAGTGAACCATCACAGATTGAAACTTCCAGTTGTACATGCATGAGGCAATCTCCACTTCTGTTCTCATGTGGGAGTCCACCCTGTAAAGACAGTACTTGATCAATCTGCTGATATACAGACTGATGAATCTCTTCACTCATGTCTATGTCCTTTGCCTGTGCAGAGAAATGACATGGTGGAGTACTTTGGTGAGTAACTTGAGGGTTTCTGATTCTCTGCTAATGGGTGGGTGCAATCTTATGGGTCCTGCTATGTGAAGTCTCCAATCATATTTGGTAATGTGAGCTGCTCTAAGGCCATGATTTGTCTTCTGGTCACAGTATGCACAAAGTATTACAAAGCATCCCATGAAGGGCATGCTTACTGGCCCTGTGACCATCCTCAACTGGTCCTTTGTGAGGAACAACCAGTCAAGGTATTTGAACAATTATCCCTGCACAATACCATTGCAGTTATATCTTACAGAAATCTATCAAGTTCAATTATGCTCTGCAATGATGCTGCTTGCTCTATGGAGATCATGCGATTCAACACATTTTTTATCAACTTGAGCACGAAGGAATGCCAGGTTCAAAGCATGCTTTCTTGTGGCACTTTGTATGCAGGACAAAATTGGCTCTTCAAACAAAACTGTGTCTCTGAAAATTGCAGGTCAGCAACATGCTACCAGATTGCTTTGGCTATGAAGGGATGAGGTGGAGGATCTTGAGGCTGGAGGAGTAAGTGTAAGATATGTGTGTGGCCTGTGGGTTCCAGACATCACCCTGCTGTAGTCAATTGAGATGGCCAATTATATTTGTACCTTCTAATGAGATGTTGCAATGGCAGGTCAATTCAAATTGATGAAGCTGCATTTTGGGAAGGTCTGCCCCCTGTGCAAGCCAGAGCAAGTAGACTATAAAAATTGGGCTGTGCATGGTTTCTGCATGACCACTTGCCGTGTGAAGGACACCACTCAGGTTTGTAGTCTGTCTTCCTGAACCATGCAATTTCAATTTTAAGCAGTATTAGTAAATTTACTGATGGTCAGTTCTTGGAAACTGACTAGGTGTAAATTTACGCAAAATTTTGATTTGTTTTTGGTACAGATTCACACACACATCTGCTACTCAAACTTCAATGATTATCATACCCTCCATCATTGACATGGATGTGGTCATCATCACAATTGAGAGTTCCCAGTCCCAATGGAAACCTGTTCTCTGTCTTCCATGAGGGGGTCCACTATGGAGCCTGGTATTCTGCCACGTACCTTCCTTTTTTGTGACCATTTCCCTTCTATTTTGCAACCTACCTGTTTCTTAGGACCTCTTTTTTGTGTGACCTGCCTATCTTTAAACCCAGAAAAGGGGGTCTGGAGGTTCGATCCAGCAGCCCCTGTGGCAGTATTGTGATGTAGAATCAGCCACTGTAGCATGATTGTGATGTAGAATCAGCCACTGTGGCAGTATTGTGAGGTAGAATCAGCCACTGTGGCTGATTCTGCTACCTGACCTTTTTTATGACCACATCCCTTTCCATTTGCAACCTATTTTGTAACGACTTTTTTTTCTCGTGTGAGCTGCCTACCTTAGACGCCAGAGAATCGTCTTGTGGGGCTGATCTCCCCAAGCGCACGCTGGCTCAATGGGGGCCTGATATGGCCCAATTGCAGAAAAAAAACAAAGAAAAGGGATTTTATCAAGGTGACACGTTAGGCAATTACAGGTTGAGATTGTGTCTCTGTTTATGCCACATGGCATATGCTCATCACAAATAATATGTAGCTTGCCAATCAATTGCTGCCATTTGTCATCAAAGCACGCTTCACAGATAGATACCTAGAGCTATATAGAGGGTTTTTTTTTTTTTTTTCCAACCCTGCAAAATTTTATTTGTAAATCACACCACAGATTCAGAAAATGTACAAAGGTATTAAAAACAAGGGAGAATTTAAAGGACGTCAAGTTTTGGTTTTGGTTTCCTTTTTTAGGGCTTGGAACTTGGGTGGAGCAGAGAATAGGGAGGAGACCAGGCTCCTCCTACCCTAGATACAAAATTAAGCAAACCAATAATGAGAAAGTGTGTTGTTTTTCGGGTTTTTTTGTCCATCTTCCTATTTTCATCATGATATCAAAGTGTCAAAAGCTTGACCGGTGGGAGAAAAATTCATCCTTCGCTCGTTCTCCAATTTCTACTCCCAAGAAAGGAAAACAATTTTGATTTCATCCAGTTCTGTAGCCAAATTTGACTTGGTAATGCGTGTCCTGAACGTCGTTGTTAAATTTCTTTTCGTCAGGGTTTCGTTTTTGCACCACGTAATCCAAAAATGTTTTGTTTTCTTTGTTTTGTTTGCCAATCACGTAAAGAAAACTCTGTCCGTGTTGACCGTTTCTTCCCCCCCCACAACTCTCATCCAATCTGCCAACTCATCCATCTTCACGCAGAACCACGCCGTCCCCCGGCGCTTTACAACAGCCATTTCAAAATTCGAACTTACTTCTACTACTCAAAGACTACTATACTGACGAACGAGGACGTACTTTTCATCCGTTAGTCAAATAAGTTCTGCAGGAAAATGGATGGATAGTGATGGATGAATGTTGCGAATTTCTCCCATGTTTAGGACACATCCGCTCTTCCCCTCCTCTTTCCCGGCAGCCCGATGCAAACGACCCAGCGTTGTATAGGAAGATGAATGTCTTTTCACAGATAACGTATTTCCATCCAGAAGCTTTTTTTCTCATCCAGGATGGTTGTCTTCTTCCTTGCAGGAGACGAGTGGTGGGCACCGTCAGCGATTTGCAGCGCCAGCGTCCCTCCGTCCACACCGCTTCTGTTGTTGCGAGGAAGCTTTCGTATTCGGTGTGGCTTCACTGCGAGTACGTGTTTCTGCCGGAGTCTCTCTCTCTCTCGTATGTGTGTTCTCTCCCGTGTTCTTGCAAATTCTTCAGAACCTGTTATTGTTGCGTATGGTGGCAGATTGTGTTTTCTTTCTTTGGTTTTCATGTGCACTACTGCGTAAATGTTTTGGAACCCAAATGAGTTCGACAACGTCTTGATATCATTGTGTCTGAAATCAGCGTTTGACCTCTCCGTTTTGTTGATTTTTTTCGGAGCCCACAACTTGCAGCAAACCGGTTAGGTCTCTATCCAGAATCGTTTTAAATCTAACGAAAGCTGCGTCGTCCTACACAGTGCCTGCCATAGTGAGTCTCTTTCTTTCTGTTTTGCAGACTGCAAAGTCTTTAATTTTTTGGAGCTCGTAAACGCGAGGGAGCGGTTTTATTTGAACATAAAGTACACAAGAAAAAGCAGCGAGAATGGATAACTTGATAGGCCTAGTGAACAGAATTCAGAGAGTTTGCACAGCTCTCGGTGATTATGGAGGGGAAGGGGCAGTGCAAAGTCTTTGGGAGGCTTTGCCCACAGTGGTGGTCGTAGGAGGCCAGGTATGTATGTCATTATCAGCTGCTTAGATAGTAGCCTTCATGTTTTCTGCATCAAAGAATCATTTCCATCTTTGCAAGGGATTGCTTCTCAAGCATTGTTTTTCGCATCAAGAAGCTAATGTAGACTGCTAGCTCTGCAATTTGTAGGACTATGATTCTAGTGAACTTTTTCACTTCACTTGTGTATGGTGGTGTTCAAGGCTCAGGCATCTAGGATTCATCAAGATGGGGTTTTGTCTAATTATGGATGATGTCACATCTCTCTTACAGTTTGCAAGGTTTTACTGACAGTCCAGCTTGAACCTAACATATTTTGCTATGTTTTGTTGTAGAGCTCTGGAAAGTCTTCAGTGCTTGAGAGCATTGTGGGACGAGATTTCCTTCCTCGGGGATCAGGTGACTGGCCACTCCACTGCTCATTCCCAATTGATTCCTTTTCATGGCATTCATGCATTTTGCAATGAATTTGTGATAATAGCTGGATGGGCAGCATTTGAGAACCATCTGTTGTGCATGGATGTGTTGCCTAAGATCCCTCTGTCATGGCTGAAAGTTTAGGACAAGATTCAGCACAACATATGAACTTTTTAGAATTGATTTCCATTTCATGACATTCATGCATTTTGCAATGAATTTGTGATGATATCTGGATGGGCAGCATTTGAGAACCATCTTTTGTACATGAATGTGTTGCCTAAGAATCAAAATGTTCTAAATTTGATAGATGGTGTCTTATATTTTCTTCTAGTAGCACTGGCACTTGAACAATTAAATTTTTTTTGGTAGCTAGTGAGGCTGAACTGGAGTTTTCTTGTGGCAGGGATCGTCACAAGACGACCACTTGTGCTGCAACTTCACAAGACTGATGATAAAGTTGAGTATGCAGAGTTTCTGCATTTGCCAAAGAAGAAGTTCACTGACTTTGGTAAGACATGATTGAGTTTTTCCTACAATTTTGAGCTCACAAATATTGCTGGTTTCTTGAGTTGTACCTATTGTTTGAGGTTGCGAAGAGTTTATTATTTGTATTCTTGTGCAGCTGCTGTTAGGAGAGAGATTTCAGAGGAGACAGATCGAATTACAGGCCGGACAAGGCAGATTTCTCCTGTTCCCATTCATCTTAGTGTCTACTCTTCAAATGGTGGGTTAAATGTTGCTCTTCTCAAGTGATACTTGCTTTGCTCTAAGGAATTGGTCCCATCACCATTGTGCTTACTGAAGCTTTGTTTGAAAGTTTTCTCATTCGTTCTCTTGTGGTTATTTCAGTGGTTAATCTTACTCTCATCGATCTACCGGGTCTTACAAAGATTGCTGTTGGTGAGTGCCCTGTCATCAACCAACTGCTAAATCTGGGAGCATTGGAATGTGGCCCTTCTTTGGATGATTTTGAGTTGCATTTTTGTTGTGCCCTTTGTTATGTTCAGTTTTTGGTCCTAGATGGACATCATATCTAGATGCTATGAGCTGTAGCCAGCTAGGTTTGGCACACTGGATTGCATCTGAACTCTGTAGTTAGGGACCCTCAGCTGCAGTAGTTTTGGGATATGTGACCTTCCAGGATAGTAGTATTGCAAAGACACACAGAGCCCACATCTGAAGCACCCAGGGGAAGAGTTTCTTAGTCATCGATGCTGGATGGAGCTTAGGGTCAAACTTATGTGCTGTATGGTTTTGCTGTATGCCACATATGATCATACAGTAATGTTGAATTTGGCATGGATGTCTGCAGAGGGTCAATCAGACAGCATTGTGGGGGACATAGAAAACATGGTTCGCTCTTACATTGAGAAGGTAATCATCTTCATCCCTGTTTATGCTGGTCTGTAGAATTTGGAGGGTTCTGTTTCTTCCACTTCCATCCCTGTTCAAAACATTACAGCTTGACTTTGATCTCTCCCTTGCACAGTAGTTTGGAACTAACTTGCATTTAGTATTTTCTGGACATTGAAGGGAAAGTTTGAAACAAAGCTCATTGCATGGCATGACAGTGGTCTTGCTTCTTGTTTGCAGCCAAATTCCATCATTCTTGCTGTATCCCCTGCCAATCAGGACATTGCAACCTCTGATGCTATCAAGATTGCCAGAGAAGTTGATCCACAAGGTAATTTCTGCCATTTATGGTTTACACCAGTGTGGAAAGGAAGAAGCCTGATGAAGAACTTTGGGGTTGAAGGACAGTAAATGAGGTGCAGGGGAATACCAGATTACATTTTATTCTTCTACCAGAGACTTGCTCATGATTTTCTCCCCTACAACTGGTTTTGTCAGGGTTCCACTTCCATGTCTTTATGATGACATAATACATTGGAACATAGCCCTCCCAGTTTTTCCAAAAGAGGTGTTGTGACAATGCTGACTGCTGTTTATTGTTGTCCATTCAGGTGAAAGAACGTTTGGTGTGCTCACAAAGCTGGATTTGATGGATAAGGGTACAAATGCACTTGATGTGAGTCACTGTTCTTTTAACCTTTCAGCAATCTGGACTGTTAGAGCAAGATAATGAGTACTTCACATTCACATACTTGTCCATGGACCTGATTCACTCAAGTAACTGTGTACATTTCATGGGAAGCTGAACCATTTGTCCCTTGCATTTTGCCCAGGTGTTGGAAGGACGTGCATACCGGCTGCAGCATCCATGGGTAGGAGTGGTGAATCGGTCACAACAAGATATTAATAAGAATGTAGATATGATAGCTGCTAGACGCAGGGAACGGGATTACTTTGCCCAGAGTCCTGACTATGGGCACCTCAGCAGCAGAATGGGCTCAGAATATCTGGGAAAGCTCTTGTCAAAGGTACCATTCTACATCAATCACCTCGTCTTGGCTAGAGTTCAATTAAATCTGTGCATTGTGCATTCTTCAGCCCTTCTATTTAATTTGTGAGGACAGCCTGCAAGTGATTCTTGTCCTTGTCAGAATACCAATTGTTCTAATCATGAGGTTTCAACCTTATTCCATTTGAGGATCTGTCTGATTTTGGGCTGGTTTTCATCTGTATTATACTCTTGAAGATCTGATCACAGTTCCCTCTGATTGATTTCGGGTGAAATGACAGTCTTTGCCAAGGTTCCCTCCTTCTAGTGATACAATTGTACAACATTTTGCAGCCTCAGTGAAGCATTAATGCTATTGTCTTCTGGCTGCAGCAACTGGAAGCAGTAATCAAGGCACGCATTCCAGGTATCTTGGCGATGATCAACAAGAGTATAGACGAGATTGAAACAGAATTGAATCAAATAGGCAGGCCTCTTGCTAATGATGCAGGGGTAAGTGCTGTCTTTCTCCATGTAGTTGTTAGCATTGTACAGTCTTGTACAGTTTGTGCTGCTATAGGAAGGAACCACATCCTGCAAAGTAACTGTTGAATGCAAGGTGTGTCAGGTCTGAAGCTGTGCTTTCCTGCTGTCTGGAAACTGGAAGATAATATCATCTTGTGCTTAAGGAAGAAATATTGACAGGGCTATATCATGGGGGAGTCTCTTGGTCATTGATGTGCAAGTGCTTTCCAATTTTCATGCAGGCTCAACTGTACACTGTCTTGGAGCTTTGCAGAGCATTTGACCGCATCTTCAAGGAGCATCTAGATGGCTCGTAAGTCCATTTACTTTGTGCTTCTATTTTCCTTTCATGGGCATACTCACACCTTTCTAATCTTCAATTTTCCCTTCAACAGGCGACCTGGGGGTGAAAAGGTCTACTCTGTTTTTGACAACCAGCTTCCAGCAGCACTGAAGAAGCTTCCGTTGGACAAACATCTCTCAATGCAGAATGTTAGAAGAATTGTGTCTGAAGCTGATGGCTACCAACCCCATCTTATTGCTCCAGAGAATGGTTACAGGCGCCTGATTGAGAGTTCCCTTCTCCTTTTCCGTGGTCCTGCAGAAGCAGTTGTTGATGCGGTATGTCACTGATATATGGTTTTTTTTACTACACTCTCCATTTCCCTTCTTTCTATTCTTGTTGATGTGGTCCTTTAGTCCTTCAGCTCTTTCTTTTCTCATATTTATTCAATGATGAACACCTTCACTTTTATGCCACAAGGTTTGCTGCCAAAGAAATTTCCCATAGGTTCAAGTAACCATAATCATCTTAACAATTCGGTTTGGATGACTATATATGCAGACACATTTTATCCTCAAGGACCTTGTCCGCAGATCAGTTGGTGAATGTACAGTAAGCACACACTGACTTTATTCTCTTATTGATGCAGGTTCTATTTTCTCTTCAAGTACATGACTTTACAGGCATGCCTAACTCAGAACAGAAACACTTTTGATGTCTAATTATGCTTTGTACTTCCTGACCTTTTACCCAAGCCTTCTCCCAGGTGTGAGATTGGTGTATCCTAAATGTATTATTGTCTTTTGTGGAATGTGATTTGCAGGAATTGAAACGGTTTCCTTCCTTGAGATCAGAACTTTCACAAGCAGCAGTAGAGGCTCTTGAGAGAATGCGAGAAGACAGTAAGAAAACTTCTCTTAGGCTAGTTGACATGGAGGCAAGCTACTTGACTGTTGACTTCTTCAGAAAGCTTCCTCAAGAAGTTGAAAAAGGTGGAAATCCAGGCTCATCTACACTTGATCGTTACACTGATGGCCACTTGCGAAGGATTGGTGAGTGTTTTGTCTTTCTGATTCAATGAGGTATTTTCAGTTGTTTCCAAATACCTTGCAGGATGTCTATGTCTGATGTGTTGAACACAGCTGTGAAGCTGTCACACATTTTCTGGTCTAGGCAGTGTAACATAGAATAGTGTGATTAAGCATGGTGCAGATAAGTGAATCCCAGTGTATGGGATTGGATTGTGTGGCAGGTTCAAATGTTTTGGCATATGTTACCATGGTTTGTGACCTACTGAAAAATTCCCTGCCAAAGGCTGTTGTGCATTGTCAAGTTCGTGAGGCAAAGCGCTCTTTGCTGGATCATTTCTATACCCAGGTTGGGAAACGAGAGGTATGATTCTCCTCCATTCTGTTGGATTGGCTCAAATGGTTCAGAGGTGTGACTGTAATGGTGTTCGATGAACTCCAAACTACCTGACAAAAGGGAGAAAATGCTTTTGGGATATGATGCTGTTAGTGGTGTTTGGTAGAGGGTGTGGACATGTAGAAACAAAATGTCTTTCTGTGCACGAAGGGTCTCACTGGATTGTTATATGGCAGGATCCCTAACTATGTGAGATGAGATATGTGATTTTCAGGGAAAGCAATTGGCTCAGATGTTGGATGAGGATCCAGCTTTGATGGAGCGGAGGAGCCAGCTTTCCAAAAGGCTTGAACTCTTTAAAAGCGCCCGTGATGAGATTGATGCTGTTGCTTGGGCTAAGTAACTCCACAAGATGGAGCTTTGTCAATGATTTTCTTTAGATCTTACTTCCTCCATACTTCATTTTCTTACTGACTGCTTCTGGGCGGCAACATGTCTTGCTTATTGTTGTGCTGCTGTCCCATAAGCTCGTCAGTCTCAGAGAGGACCTCCTAGTCTATTTCCCTGTCCACCTTCCTTCTATTCTTGTGAGTCTTAAAGGGCCTGAGTGATAACTCTGCTGTGCTCTGGGCCAACAAAAGGTTTTTCAGCTTTCCAGGGGACTTTGAAAATCTCTCCTGCTTTGTCATGAGCTGCAATACCCAGGAACTCACGGAACAGTTTTGCCAAATTTGTTCCTTCCTCTTTCTGTCATATTTTGCCATTTTCCTACAAGGAAATGTTAGCTCCTTTCTGAGGCATAACTATTCAGTTGTGTTCTGAAGCTCCCCAATTTAGAAATGGAAACTTCAAGACGAGCTTAACGAGTAACCCTTTCTTTTCTTTAGTTGTAAATTGGTCGGGCCTTTACTAGACTCACTCATGAATGTGATGGAATTTGCTCATATTTTTATCATAGCTATGTAGTATTTTTATCATATTACTATGTAGTACAAGTCATATATGTGTTGAAAATTAACATGCCATTATGTTATTCCACATTTTCAATCTTTAATAAAATATTTGGATCCACATAGAATCATATTTGGACAAATATGTTACATAACATTGAAATAGTTCAATTTGAAGTTTTTGACTATGCCTTTACCAGGGAGGGATTGTACTATGCAGGGTTACCAACTTGTTAGTTGTCATGATTATTTTCGAATTGTTCAAATTACAAAATAAATGTAGTATTAAACTAAATATAGTATAAAACAAGGGGGTGTGTCACAGTGTGGCCTTGCCATTTACATTAAAAAGTATCTTAAGGCAAAAGAAGAATTATGGAAACTCAAATGTTTCACTGTGCAAAAATATAATCTTCAAAACTTCCTCTAACAGACACCAAAATCCCTTAAGATATTATAACTCTAGAACTAATCTCAAGTTTCAACACAAGCCAAAACATCATCTTTCAAAAATCCTCATATGAAATAGATATATTTACCTAGGGGCCAAAACCCTTTAAGCTACTATACTCTATAATGAATCTAAACACTATAAATATCCTTGCCTTGGTAGGCAACAAAGATAATATCATGTTTACCATACAATTCAACGTAGCTAGCTGCTAGACTACAAGTAGTAACACAAGTGACATTCTGCCATGTATAACAGGTTTTATGTTTGTGTCTTTTGTGTTTAGAAACTAATCCTTGGAAGTCACAGTGTTTGGGCCCTCTTTTGACCCTGTAATCCCTGTTTCATCCCCAGTTTGACTGTAGCCAGAAAGTGAGGGAAACTGGGTACTGTTTAATGAAACTGGGTAGGCATTTCACATGGTTTGCAGGATTTAATTCTGAGCAGATTTGATTTAATGATGTATGTGAGTATAGAATTGGACGCACGGGTAAGGCAAATTAAAAAACTGGTGATGAAACATCGTTTCTCGTGGGGTTTCTCTAGAGGTGTTCCACCCAAAGCTTTGGCCCTTGAACCCTGTGCAATGTTGTTTCGCCTCCTTTAACCTCAATGGGGTCTTTTTGGGTTCTAAAATTGTCCTACCTTGTTGCCAGACCATAGCCAGGTTTCCTAATATTTTCTACTTCCCTCTCGGACCTGTAGCCAAATTTGGCTCAGACTTCTTTGTGAACCAGGATCTTTCTTTGTGATGGCCGCCAGCGCACCTACCTCACAAAATTGCAAAAGCAAAAAACCCTGGAACACACCAGTGTGGGCTGGGAATTCTATTTTGTAATACTCCGCAGTTCCAGGTATTTGAAAAAATTCAGAAAATCAAAGAACTGCCAGTTCCAAGTATCTGAAAATTTTCAGAATCAAAGAACCTTTGGTTCCAGGTATTTCAAAAACTTCAAACAAAAATGGGGGTTCAGGAAGGAACCAGCAAAGACCTGATTTGAATTTTGTGATATCATGATATGGGGACATGTGAAATTTGGGCAAGGGCAGAAGGCACTGGAACTATTTCAACAAATGCAACAGGAAGGTGTGCGGCAGGTTTCTGCTACTTTTGTGGCAGTGCTGAATACATTTGGCAGTGTTGTTGCAATTGAAGAGGGCAGGTCTGCTCATGAGCAGATCATTCAAAGTGGATGGAATTCAAATGCCTTTGTGGGGAATTGCTTGGTTGACATGTATGCAAAATGTGGGAGCATGGAGCAGGCTTGGAGAGTGTTCAACAAGATGCCATCACATGATGTGGTCTCTTGGAATGCCATACTTGGATGATGTGAAATGCATGGGCATGGAAAGGAAGCTCTGAAACTTTTTGAACAGATGTGTGCAGAAGGTGTAAAGCCAGATGATATCACTTTTGTTTGTCTTCTGTCAGCTTGTAGCCATGCAGGTTTGGTGGATGAAGGCATGCGTTGCTATGCTTCAATGGTCACAGACTATATGATTTCTGCAAAATTGGAACATTACACCTGCCTGTATGGTCAACATTCTTGGCCGTGCTGGCCATCTACAGGAGGCAGAGAATATGGTCATGGTAGTGCCCTGTAAACCACATGTGGCTGCATGGATGGCTTTGCTTGGTGCTTGCAGAATTTGTGGTAATGTGGAGATGGCAGAACGCATTGCCAAACGAATTCTTGAAATGGAGCCCAACAATGCTGCTGGTTATGTGCTGCTTTCAAACATCTATGCTGCTGCTGGCAACAGGCTTCTCTGTGAGAATGTTGAGCGGCAGAGAAAGGAAAAAGGTGTGAAGAAACAGCAGGGTTGCACTTGGATTGAAATGAATAATGAGGTGCATACATTTGTAGTAGGGGATGCGCTGTTATGCTTCAATGAGAACAGTCTATATGATTTCTGCAGAGTCAGAACATTCCACCTGCATGATTGACCAACCTTCTTGGCTGTGCTGGCCACCTACAGGAGGCCAAGAATATGATCAAGGTAAATGCAAGATGTGGTTGTATGGATAGCTGTACTCAGTTGCAAAATTCATGGCAATGTGGAGATGAGAAAACACATTGCTAAAGGAGTTCAAAACTCGGAGCCCAAAATTCTGCAGATTTTGTGTTGTTATCAATCTTGTATGCTGCTGCTGCCTACAGGGATCTCATGAGAATGTAAAATAACAAAGAAAGTAAAGAGGTTTGAAGAGATGGCCCATCATATACTTTGATTGGGGTTATTGAGCGTCTGGGTTTTTGTGAACTCCTCTTGCACCTCTTTGGCATTGTGCATGCAACCTCCCCACCTTAATGCAGACTATTAAGGCTATGTCTGATGGTTTTGTTGTGTAATAAAGAAGAGATAATTGAATATGAATGAATTACTTAATCTCTGTGGCTGTTCCCAATTGGGTTTTAATATATTGATCCATAAAGAATCCCAAACTGGGGCTACTGGCACTGAAACTAAGGATGAAACAAATAGTCAAGTTGAAAACAGTACAAATATATTAAAAAACAGGACCAAACAGGCTTTTTCACCTAAATTGGTCCTCAAAGGAGTTTCGCCCCCAGTTTTGGATTTACTTCACCTGTTCATTCACAGCTGTTCATTTTCTTCCTCAACCAACAGAATAGAATCCTGCAAACCTTCTGAACTGATACCCAGATTCATGAAACAGTCCTCAAATTTGCTGACTTTTCAGTTACACTCAAATTGGGGATGAAACAGGGGTCTAAGGGTCGAACTATGGCTCAAAGACAGGATGAACTTACAGATAACTCTAATGCCTAGTAAAGCACTCTAAAAAATTTCCTACATGTATTTTGGGGGCATGTAATATCCATGAATATCGCTCCTAGAAAGGAGGATGGAGCTTACACTTACTCGTTAAGGGTCAGAGGGAAATTATGCCTACTTATAGGTGTAAGACCCCTCCTACTCTTAAATAGTGGGTCTAAGAACCATCCACCTCATGATCTACATATGTTTAGGTTCATATACTTTTCACCTCATGCTTTATGATGGGTAAAGGTCATGGGAACATTCCCAAAATGCAAGGTTGGACCGGTGTTGAGCAGGTATCAAAAAAAGGTGAGAATCAACCAAGGTTTCAACTCAATTCTGACCTTGAATATCACCAAGTATCTAACCCTTGCATGAGACCCACCTCGCTAGTTCTCGTTAGAATGAAAATTGTCTTGTTGAAAACCAACCTTTTTTATATCTTGGCATGGTCTCAATGAGAAGCAAGGTCCAATTTTCAACATAGGAGCCTATAGGTCTAGGCTAGGTGATAAGTAGGATCTAGGGTCTATTCTTTGGGGTTGCAAGTAGGGTTTCCAAATAATAGTTCTAGTTTGAGGTTTAAGGCAACATTTTGCAATCATTGTTTTTGCATAGACTTCTTCCCCACAAAGATAAATCTCCCCACTCCCCTTCACACTCCATTTTGTATTGTTTCTTGTTCAAGTTCTTTTCAAAGAATTTTTGGTATATTTTCTAAATTTTCTAAGGTTGAACTTAGTTTGTTTCTTTTAAAATAGTCTAAGTTTAGTTTAGTATTTGGTTCTTGTGTTTGAAAGTTTGTGAAGCAACAAACGACACATGCATTGTGTATTTTTTTCATCCATCTTTCCTCTAACTTTTCCTTTTTATTCTTATTTTCCTATTCTTTCTCTAGCTATTCAAAACTCAATCCTCATTGCTCCTCCCTTACTCACTAGTGATCGCTATTGTTCATTGCTATTTGTTCACTAGTGCTTGTTGGTGGTCACTCATTGCAACGTAGTCATTAATTGATGCTCAATTGGAAATTGCTTGCTAATGTTCATTGGTGTTTATTGCTACTCACTAAAGATCACTTGTTGGTGCTTGTTGGTGCTACAAATTATATCTCACTACTCTTCAATTGCTAAAGCATGTTATCGTTCAGTTCCTTTCATTGTCGCTCACTACCTCATTGTTATTTGCTTAGTTATCTTTCTAACCTATTTTTTATTATTAGTGTTCATTGACTATTACTCACTTTGGTTTTGTTTTGCTTTAATTTGGTATTTTCCCTTTTGCTTTATGCAAGCTGAACGCTAGGAGCTTGAACAATTCGAGGTTCAAGCCTTCAAGCTTTATTAACATAAGTATCTTGGGATTTTTCTTTTTTATCATTTTTTTTCTTGAATTTAAGTTTTAATGATTAGTTGTTTTTGTTTCTTTGGTTGTTTGTTGATTATGTTTGTTGCTTAATTGTTTGTTTTTGTATGTTTGTCTATTGATTTCTACATTTGTTTTGTTTCTTGGATATGTTGGTTATATTTGTAATTCATATGCTAAATCATTCAAGTTTTTTGCACCATAATTGTCTTGGAACTCCTAACATTGTGCAAGCTTCATCAATAACATTTTTCAAATGAGCTTCAACCCTTGTCATCTTGCACAAACTTTCATCTGAGCTTTGCTTTGTTGTTTAACAAACCATAGTTGTTGATGGTTTAATGAAAGAAAAATTTGATGATTCATGATTTGATTTTATGTGCAAAATTATGGCAAATAAGTGAAAGTATTTGGATTCAAAGACTTTAGGCACTTCATCAAATGAAAAACACAATTTCAATTTTTCAAATGAAATACTTTTCATATTGCCTTGCATTCAAATGATTGTACATTGAGGGACATTCAAAACCTCTTCCTCCACATATGGTAGTATAAACACCAAAACTTTTACCATTTAAGAATTTTGATTAATAGAATATTTATTAATTTTCCATAAAAAAGACAAATTTTGGGAAATTAAAAAAATTGATAATAACTTGGGTATAATAACCTAAAATAATTTATGGTGAAATACCCTTCAATAATCAAGAACAACTTAGAATATATTAAGGTGAAATAACCTAAAATAATTGATAATAACCTTCGGTGGAATAATTTTAAATAGGTTACAATAGAATAGCTTAAAATAATCAAGAATAATTTATGATAAAATAATTTTAAATAGCTTAAGGTGGAATAATTTAAAATAGTCAAAAATAGCATAGGATAAAATAATTGAAAATAGTCTAAGGTGGGATAGGCTAAAAAAGCTAAGAAAAACTTAGAATAATAATTTAAAATAACCAAGAAAAAATTTAAGGAAATAGTTTTAAATAACTTAGGGTGGAATAATTTTAAATAAATTATAATGAATTAACTTCAAATAGTTGAAAATAACTTATAATAGCCTAAGGTGGAATAGCCAAAAAAAACTAAAAACAACATAAAATAAAATAAAATAAACCTAAGATATAATAGTCTAAATTAGAATAACAAAAAATAGTCGAAAAAACATAAGGTGGAATAACTTAAAATAACCTCAGGTAAAATAATTTATAATAACTTAAAATACATAGCCTAAAATATTTAAAGCGACAACATTTTTAAAACTTATTTATTATAATGAATCTTCAATTAATAGTGAATTATGTTAATTAGAAGTGAAACTTTATGATTACATAATGACTTTAAAATGACATAATTTTAAACAAGGTGAAATGATTAGGGTGAATTGAACATATTTCACTTTTAAAATCCCATAGTGATTTACATTAATGAATTATGCGCACCCTACTTTTGGACTAATGAAAAATGCACTTATATATGTAGTGCAAACAAATGAAAAACTTGAACAATTTGTAAATATGTATATTTTTTGTGATGTATCATTATTTTCAAATTCATTACAAAAAGTCCAAAAACATCAACACACCCATATGTGTAAGAAAAAAACCATGTTATTTGTATATTTCATTACACATTACTTCCCATGCATGAAAGTGCATGAAAGAAGAATATTAAAACCTATTGAAATAATTGAGAAATATATGTTTTAAAAATATTTACATACACAAACAAACAAAATATTTCAACCTTTGAAAAAAAAAAATAATGAAAATATAGATCACTCTTTGAATTTTAGATTTTTTAAACCTTTATGAAAATACAAATGTATTAAGTTTGAAAAACAAATTAATGAAGCCACATTTGTTTTTTACACAAAAAATTAACGGTTTTAGTATATGTGTTGTTCATTTGTGATTTACAAATAAAAATATTTAATTACATTCAACACATTGCACGTCCTACATGACAAAAATAAATAAGTCAATAACATCATAACCATATTCTATCATACAAAAATGCATTGAATAGAAAATACATGCAAATAAAATTTTTATAAAATTGAATAAATTTTTTTTTAATTCAACAAATCGATGTTCAACTTGTTGTTTACCTTTTATGTTTTTATCATTATACGTTTCATCTTAAATATATCAATTCATCAATGTTTCTTTTTCTAAACAAAATGTTTTTGTGTTAAAACCACAAATTATAATAAATCAATTTAAATTAGATTCAAATGATATAACGTGTTCATTAATCATACAACCATGATGAATCATTATCATTATCAAAGTTTGTTTGTTTTAAATAACATAAAAAAAGTAAAATTTCTCAATGTTGCAAACCTAAAATTATAAAATTTGTAAATTATAATAAATATCATAGTAACTTGGCCATTTCAACACATGTATGTTGAATAATTAAATAATTTTGCAAAATTCATTTCAACAAATCAAATATTCTTAAATATTCATTATTATTTTTCAAAATATTTTTAAATTCAGAATAAATATTTTTGGAAATTTTCAACAATTTTCAAAATAACATAATTAGTGTCAAATTGGTCGAAATACTAGGGTATAAATATGAAATTTTGGTTAAGAGAATTGAACTTCTATTATATTCATCATTTAAAAACTCAAAAAATTCATAATTTCGAATTAATGTCACATGACATGATGCGTATTGTCAACAACACGATGGAATTTTTAATATTATCTTTATTTTCATTTACCAAATTCAATATCAAATATATAAGAAATAGACAATCTAATCAATCAAAAATTTTAAAACGTCACATCCATCTAATATTTGGAATGACAACACATACTATGTTATAAATGATTCACATTGTACAATTCTCATTACAAACATAATCAATATCAAACAATATGATTTATAATTAACTTTGTGGTTCAATCACATAATGAATCAACAAAAAATCACAAACATTAAAAGATGAAAATTTTATAAAAACATCACATTCCATGATGATGGTAGAATTTAAATATCACACATTAATTGGATAATTAAATGAAAAAAAAATATTAACATTTTATGACATAATATGCATAGAAAAAAATACCATGATTCATTGATTTGGGTTTTTGATAGGGGGTGTTGTAAAACTTGTACATTGGAACTTATAATTCAAGGATTATTATAATTATACAATAAATACATTTATTCAATATAACAAAAACCAAATTTTTGTTCACAACATCCACATGTAAAACTACATAATAATGATGATCTAACAATACAATCATCATTATTTAGTTTACCAAATTTACCATCAAATTCATTAAATATGTTTACATGTTGATATGAACAATTGCAACTTGTTGTGATAAATGGAATATCAATTATTAATGCTAGAATGTTTAATGTTATAAGTAATAAGTTAAGGTCCATAAAACATATCCAATTTTTTTTTTGTGATGGTTATGATCTTATTGTGATAGGTGATTTTTATTAAGCATCTCTTATGAAATATAGTTGAAATCTTCAAAATATTAAAAATAACATTAATGCATTAACACTAAATTTTTGGCAAACATATTTCCAATGTAATGAACTGAATAAGTTATGCAACAATTTAATATGTTATTCATACAAATTTTGAATAAATTTTGTATCACAACAAAAAGTACATAATAGCCACCCATCCATTTTATTCTTCCATATTTGTTTTATATAAATAAACTTATGCAAAAACATATTGAAAATGTGTTCACTAATAATTCAAGTCCCACATTTGTTTTCAAAGCAATGGACATTAATCACCCATCATGCCCACCATCTAATTAACTTTTCAATGATTTAAATGAAACTACAAGTTTGCATTTTCCAATGTGTTAGTTGAATTATGTGTTATTAATTATGTAACATTTGATAGCTGTGTGAATAGAGTTGATGGCATATTTAAAACATCAACAACATATAATGAAAAAATCATAATTTATGGATAATGTTTCAAATTTCTTGATTTTGTAATACCAACAAGAAAAAAAATAGTTATTACTATAATAACAACATTGAATCAAAATGGAGACCAATTGAACCTATCATCAAATATGTAAAAGTTGATAAAACTCAAATATTTATCATAACAAGTACTTGATTTCCAATTCAATTTACACCATTAAGACCATCCATCATTCTCAAGGATTATTGTTAGATGAATTAGTTTTCTTTATTTTACTAATATTAAAAAACATGACCTAACATATAGAACTTTATTTTGCATTCAAATATAATAAATAATATTTTTAGTGGCTCCTCTTCAACATGAAATGTTATATGTGAATCCAACAATATATATAGACATGAAAATATTGAAAACAAATTTACCTTGGATAGATTTATTCTTCAGTTTTTTATATAAGTTTTGAATACAACTTCTTTACACCAACATTATGAAAACATTAACCATGACCATAATATTCAAATGTTTGACATCTTATGTATTATAGAAACAAGAATACACAATGCATCAATTAATGTGCACAAATTTATAAATTCATCAAAATATTCATATATTTCAATCCATGACCATCATGTGTTCATGATATAAATATGACATACACATGCATTTGAATTCTTTGAATGCAATAACCAATGATGGTTCATAGTGCATAACATCAATTTTTGAAAACCATGTGCACAAAGCTTTTCAATTTTGCAATCACAAGATGGGAAAAAAATTGGATATTCTCTTTCTAAGTACACTAATGAACCATAATTAAAAATAACTCCATTCATAGAAATCCTTGAACCAAAATCCAACTAGAACCCCATGATTGAGGAAAAAAGCTTTGAATTAATCAAAGGTTATTTAATGTCAATTCAAGAATCTCATAATTGAAATGATGATTCTATTTGCATCTATCTTCATTAAAAAATATTTAAATTAATTAAATAGATCAAAATGATAAATAATGTAATGTATAACTATATATTTTTGTAAATGATGTAATGCATAATGCATGATGCAAACATGTGTATCAAAGAATATTTTTTCTTCAATTTTTTTAATAGTTACAAAATTCAACTAGTAAAGTTGGAATGTGGTCAATGTTCAATTTTTTTTCAAAGGCCCCATCAACTTTGGGAGGCTCCAACTTTTGCATTCCTTATTGGCCAATTTGGAATCTATAAAACGCTACTAGTGGTTACACTAATGCCCTACAAAAAGTCTTGAAACATCAAGGCCATAAAATGCAAAGTCGTTATACCCCAGCCTTTTGAGCTTCTAAATATTCAATTACCAGCCTATCTACCTTTTTTTTTTTCCAATTCTTTGGGCCTTTTCAATCAATGAAGATGAATTGGCCTTCTATATCATGTTGGCATCTAAAAATTCATGTAGGATTGAAAGTAGACAAGAAATGAAAAATGGAACTAGTGGTTACATGAGCTCATGGTAGGTTAGAAATATTTGCACTAGGGCAAATTTAATTATTAGCCTAAGCAGATGGGATTCAAAAGAAACAATTTTGTTTCCTGAAATTATCCATATTTTTGTTCTTAATTAGGTGAATTGAGAATTGTTAGTGCATGTTGTGAACTTCCACCTAGTAACCTTGCATTGGAAGGATTATGATTAACAACCTTTAACCTTTGAATATCCCTAGTTAATGCCCATAAATGCTTTGATAGGTTGAGTTTCATTAATGGTTATTTTAGCCAATGATGCTACTAGTTGATGTCTACAAATGCATTAAGTAAAAAATTCATCGATCTAGCCTTGCAAAGGAAAAAATGAATTCTAAAATGATTTATTTCATTTCTCTAAAACAATTACCATTTGTGGCCTGATTATTAACATGTCACCAAAAAGAACTTAAAGAATGTTATACAATTTTGGGCTACCATTCACAAGTATAGTTGTATCACAAATAATAAAATTATCTAAATATGTGGGACACATAGTGACCTGAAAAGTCTTCCACAATTAGAGCAGAATTTGGATGAGCAAATTAATCCAAATTAAGGTTTTAACTTAGTGTTGGAAAGCAATTGATGAAGGCTATAGGAATGATCATATATTGGATAAGTTTTTTGATAATTATGGTGCTTTGAAGTTTTGGACATGACATATTTAGAAATAAAAAATTTCAAGAATTTAAAATTGTTGATTTTCCCCATTGGGATGCCCACCCCCTTGGAGACCTACTTTTACATACTAGGGAATCATGCTTCATACAATGGTACAATCTTTGTTAAGTCCATGATTAGTCTTGACTTTATTTTTAGTTGCATTAGCATAAAATTCCTCTTCCATTTGTTTTGTGCATGAAATAAGTCAAATGTCCTTCACTAATGTAACGTTATTCAATTTGTACCTTGGAAGCCAACAATTGAATTTGGTACCAAATAAATGGGGAGCATATTGAAAATTTTAAAAGTTTCTATCATGTGTTTATATCAAAAATTACCATCACTACCATTTGGTAACCTTGCACCTTCATTATTATGTCATAAATTAAGAATTGATATTTCAACTATGAATGTTTTGAAGTACTTGAAGGATTAAGGCATTTTGAAACAATTAAAGTTTAGAACCAAATTGTTCTAAATGTCACTTGGCTCTATGCAACAGTGGGCTATTTGTTGAACCATGTTGTCAAGTTGACAACTATTTATGACCATTTTCTTGGGTAATGAGAAAACTACATGATGACATAAAGTAAATAAAAACCCCACTCAAAAGTGAAAATCATAGTATAAATAATTTTGTGGAACATGTTGTGAAAGCTATTAAAAGCCTAAAAAGCTTGTGACACCACAAAAATACTCACCTGAGAAGCATTTTCAAGAGTTTTATGCACAATTATGTAGCAACTCATTCATGTCGGACAAAAGGTTTGGTGTAAAAGAATTCTATAGTAACAACACAAGACCACTTACAAATTACATTACTTACACTCACAACAAAAAGAGAAATCCAAAAATCTAGTACATTGTTACATTCCACATCTCACCACACCAAGAAAGTATAAACATTCCCTTCTACAACAACTAAACCTAAAATTAGAATCCTCAGAAAAAAAAACAAAACCCTATCAAAATACACAAACAAAACCTTCAAGGAATCCTCAAGAATAAAACCCCAAAGACAAACCAACCTATAGTATGTAATGCATTCAATTTCGATCTTATAAGTAAGCATGTCATCCTGCCCATTTCTTTCCACTTCTTTCCTTTTCTTTTTGTTGTTGCTACTGCCAATACTCAATAAAAATCCTAGGGACAATCAAATATCACAAACCTTGTCATGTGATATATCAAAACTTGAAGTTGGATAATAATCAATAAAACAACAACCCCATGTACCCACGTATCCAATGAGAGTAAAGAGAAATTTGTTTTTTAGAAATGTTCATTTCTTAATTTGCTTTCAAGTTTGTGACATGCATCAACATAAGGGAGATTGTGTCATCAAGGAAACAGTTGACTTTGCACCTTGGCAAATATTTTTCCAACAATGCAACACAATGGAAAAATGCATTTGTGAAAATGCTAATGCATGACTAGCTATAGTTGGGACATGGGATGAAATCTTTTACCATAAGAGTATTTGGTGATGATGTTAAGTAATAATGCCTTTTGGCCTGATTGCAACCCTGAACAAGAGAACCACATATCACCAATCATTGAGTCCTACTATCATCAACATAATCCATTTCTTTTATATGTTCCTCTAAACTCTCTAGCTGTTGTCAATTTTTATGCATCAAATTAACATTAAACAAACAAGAAAAAACATGAAATTCACCTTAGTCAATGAGTTTTTCATAACTTGTAAGTTTTTTATGAGGTGAACATCTAAATGTTGATGCGTGCTTTCAAATCAGGAAATATGATCCTTGTATGTTGCATCAATATCTGGGCAAGGAGCAACATTTGAGACATGGTGAGTTCATTAGATTACAATCAAATGTAGAGAAGGTACAAATAAAAAAAGGAATCAGCAACATTGCCAAAATACTATTTACCAAATTCAACTTTTTTGCCAATTGAAGAATTCCACACCTCTTTGACAAACTGTGATATACATGTAAAATGTTAGAAAATTAATATTTCCTAATACTAAAAAACACAAAAACTATTGCAACAACTAATTTCATAAAGTTAGTAGCATCTACCTTGCAATAGAAAATATTTATTAATGGGTAAATAGACAGGCCATAAAGGGATCACTTATAGGTTGGCTTTAAAAGAAATTTTCTTCATAGACAAGAGCTTCACGAATGTTTTTATTTGTAGTAGTGTCCTATAGACATGTCCAAAGCCACATATTAACACTTTAGAACCTAAAGATTTCTATAACACAATAAACACATTTGGTGGCCTCAAGACTACATCAAATAATCCATATTGGTCCCAACAAATACATAAACCCATTTCAAGAATGCTTCAATATGTTAAGCTTGCATGCCAAGTGGAAAGGTCTATTTAACACCATAAAAAATAGATAAACACATATCCTTTTCCATACAACCTAAAATACCTTCAAAGTTGTTGAATGCAACAATTATTCTTAATTAAAAAAATAACTTGAAAATTTGTCCTTTTACTTCCTAACTTTAGTTAACAACACCAACATAGCCAAAGCATAGAGGAACCACATTCCCTGATAAAAAGTTGCAAGCATCTATTCCCTTATCCATAATATCCAACTACACAACCCAAAACCCCAACTTGAAACAATGTCTTTCCCTTGAGGACCTTTGCAAAGTAACAACATAGATGTAAACCACATAGTACAAAAACCAAAGTAGGGGGTTGGTTTGCAAGTGCTTTAGAGACTGAACTCAAACTGATGGGCATGAAGACAAATACATAAAGCTCTAAAAAACCTGAGGTAATGAAAGTATACCTTGGAAATAACACAAATTATTTAAGACCTTGCAACATACAAGTTTCCATAACAACCTTAAATACCATGGATAAATGATAAATGACACTTAATCTTTCCAAGGCTACTAATCAAACATAACATAAGAAAATCCAAATCTATTACATCTTTCAATGTAAGTTGTGTGAAAGGAACACTAAATATGTTCGACAAGAAAATGACAATGACAATAAAAACATGTTTGATTATTCTAGAGGGGAGAAAAAGAACATTTTTTTACCTTTGAATACCCCAACCTCCTTCATTTTCAAGAGCATTGCCTCTACTTGTTCCACATTACTTGACATGTTGCATGCTAATGTTGTCTCCAACACAAGGACCATTATTGTCACCCTCTTTAAATTGCCCTTGAGAAAGTGGTCATATGCTAGACTTCACTCATGGTTGCTTATTTTGGAACTAACAACCTTTGTGTCAAGGACACTGAGCTCCTTTAGCTTCTTGTGGTAGCTATAATATCCTCATTTTCCGTCTCATCACTTGTCGTTGATTTTGATTATCCATCTATATCACACATAGAGCCATGCACAATTAGTTCATCATTGTAAAACTACGAATCACCTTAAAGACTAAAGGTAAGATTGTTCCTTGTTGAATATGGTGAAACTACCTTTAATAATTGCTAAATAAAAAGAGAACAAAGAAGAAGACAAGGAAGAACAACATGGGGACCCATGATGAGAAACAAAGATGTTGGAACCACTTTTCAATAGCATAAATGTTGCCTTGTAATTCTCAAAGGTTGCATGTTTTCTAGATGTATATTATTGATGTTCTTTTCCAAATAACAAAACTTTGAAGAAATTTGTCTTGTTTACAACATATGTTCATAGTTTAAGCATAATGCAATCAGGAAAAAGGAAAGTTGACATGTTAAATTATACTTTCAACCTACAAGATGGACCATGAATAAACATAAACAACCAGTGGTAACCCGTGCCTGCAAGGCACAGATTTGTGGGATACGGTTTGGGAAGCAGGGTATGGTTATAGGTGGGGTAGGTAGGTGCGTGTGCCGTAGGTAGGTAAGTAGGTAGGTATGTGCGTGGTGCAATGGGACGGACTCTGGAGG
>Ga0209611_10003126_pt1 | contig 28930 bp, 20 predicted proteins | sample S1TSphgellanicum_3_FD_187693 | JGI IMG/M metagenome (GOLD analysis project Ga0209611, IMG submission 187693) | Host-associated microbial communities from peat moss isolated from Minnesota, USA - S1T2_Fc - Sphagnum magellanicum MG (SPAdes) (version 2) | ecosystem: Host-associated > Plants > Peat...
AAGCTCACAACTTTCTTATTTCTTATTCATTTTAAACAATTTAAAATGTTGTAGGAGCGCCATCTGAATTCCTACAAATCACATTTGAACTCTAATAGCAAAAAAAAAACATAAAATGAACTTTCTAGGTGTTTAAGAACCGGCCTTAATAAAATAAAAATTGAGTTTTTTGACCCCCTTTTACCTTGGAGGGCCATAACTTTCTCATTTCTAATCTGTTTTCAACGATTTTTAGTGTGTTAGATGCGCCAAGAGGAGGGCTTCAAGTTTTGTTTGGACACCAAAAGCAACAGAGCCCTCCCCTACCTGTTATACTTTAATACAATAGTTGCATCTAATGTGCAACTAGGTTGGTCCATGAGGTTTGCAATGGAATGTTTTAACCCATATCCTTTGACTTCCAATTCTATTTGGTTCAGTAAATAACTAGGAACAATAGTTATGTTGAAACCAAATACCAAGTGCCATTGGGGATGAGTGAATGAAAAAAGTTTGACCTTTATGAAATGGTCAAATTTGAAAATAAAATTGGATTATTTTAAACCTATTTATATAACCTAAACCTAGCTATTTTTCAATCTACTTGCATACCTAAATAAACCTACTTACTTAATAGGGTTTAATTATTATCTACCTACCTAGGCACCACGTGCTAACATCTTATTAGCCATAAATTAAATGATTTATATTTCATTAATTAATATTTAAAATTTTAAAAATAGGTGGGCCTATATTACCACATGTCACCATATAATTGGTGTTAGAATATTGAACACATGTCAAATGGTCAATGAACGTTCCATGGTGTGCCACGTGTCATCATCCTAGTGGCAAAAACTTTAATGATTAAGATTAATCCAATGAATTTTTTATTTTGAAAACACAAAAAATTAAATAATGACACGTGTCCACAAGCTAGTTGTCTAATTTTTAAACATGTGTCATATTTTCATTAGTTGTATGTAGTTATAAGGAAAGTTGCACATAAGGTGCAACTACATTAAATTGGTATGTATGTATGAACATGTATACTAACACCGTATATACATGTTGCATACATATTGTCGCATGCAATTACATGTTCCATGCAACTTGTCTTATGCAACTACACAAATTTGCAGTTGCATGTGTCGCATGCAACTGAATTTTAGTTGCATGCGATAGTTGCAAAACCCAAAATTTGTAGTAGTGATTCTAGGTGGAATTATTTTAACCAATATACATATATTAATTCTATATGGTCATTGTTCACATTAAAACAATAAAACATGCATAGGAACTTAATTGCCTTACCTGTTGACCCATTATATGCATTCCACCCCCTAGTTGTCTCTTGCTTCAAACCTCTCAAAACAACCTTTGTCAAAAGGGTAAAATTATGGCTAGAAACAATCATAAAGAACTAAATAAAATTATTCTAGCTAAATGGGTGGACAAGGTTTTAGACAAGTCATTAAACAAACAAAACATTAGGTTATGGTTTAAGGTTACAACATTATAACCTTTTAACCCTAAGGCCATAAATGATAAGAAAAAACCTTTAAACATTTACACAACATCAAACTATAATGAGGAAATGAACATGATTACAAATTAGATGACAAAATCAATCACAATCAACAATTAGTGGAACAATCAATAGTAATATAATTACTTAGCATATATTAGGATAGTCATGAAAGAATAGTTGAATATATCTCTTTAGATAAGACATAACATGAATAATGTTACTATGTTGAGATGCCCCACAACTCTATGGTGGTAGAAGATGGTGAAAAAAAAATCAATATTTCATCAACCTAATTTGATCATAGTTTGGATTTACTAGATGAATTGTAAACCTTTCCAAATCTAATTTAGGAGGCAATGAACTTCCACTACTTGATATCACTCCCCCATTTCTTTACAAAAAACACCAAGGGCAAAAAGCCATTAATAGATTATTCATAGTCACATGTTGTGACATCTTATGAATACTTAAGTAAAATTTACAATAAAAGCTATGGATAAGGCAATATTTAAAAAAATTAAAAAAATGTTGCAAAAAGAAATGGAGGAAAGATAAGTTAAAATAGATAAGGATTACTTAATTATGGCAAAATAAACAACTCAAATAACAACTAATAAACATGCAAAAACAAAGTTTATTTGGCTTGGTATGCGACAATTGTAAAGAAAGTATATGACCTCTTTCACAACTATTTTTGAGTTTGTTTATGAGCACATCCATTAGGGTTTTTAAAAAGTGTAAACCTCATAATTACAACTAAAATTCAATAAGAGGCCAATCAATGAATAAAAATTAAAATGTGAATCGGAGGGCATGTTGCAACAAAGCTCCACCTTTCTAATTCCTAATTTTAAAAAAAAGGGGGTGAGTGGGGAGGAGGTTAGAAGGTCACAAAGATGACTAAGACCATCACAACCATGAATGGAGTCAGAAACACAAAAAAAATATCATCACCTATTGAAGCCTTCGTGCACCACTCACACCTACAAGAAAAAAAATCAAAAAAAGGATAGAAGGTAGGAGATTATTCATTTGAACAATAGGGAGGAACATGAATTCATGGAGAGGGTCACTTAGATTTGACATACCTAGTTGGGAACCATGAAAATGAGCTTGAACAACTCAAACACGAGCTTGGAGTGGAAGTACATGGTCTTGACATGGAATGGAATAGGAAGAGGATCAAGGTCACAAGAAGGGAGAAGGGAACATTTGAAAAAAATGGGCAAAAGCAAAAGCTTCCAAGCACAAAAGGGCACGAACATGATACTAAACATAATGGGAGTCTTGCAAGAATAAAATCACAAGACCAAATACTCATGTGCATCCATAAGTTTAAGGTTCATGAAATCTTCAAATACTCATAACTACGGGTTCTTAAGTCCTTCCTTAGTTTATATCACTAACTTGCACATACAAATATGAAATTAAAACATAAGATTATGTTTGGTTTTTTTGTTTTGTCCATTTCGGTGATGGGGTAAGTAATGCCCATTTGCTAACACTTGATTGTTTGGTTATAGGTGATAAGATACATATATTTCTTGGGTTATCAATTTTTTTTCAAGGTTATGCCCCAAAGTTTAGGGGGTCATATCTCCCTCATTTAAAATTGTTTTTGAACAATTCAAAAGGATATGGGTGCCCCCTCTAATGCCCTACACTTTGTTTTTGAACCTTATAATCAAAGGATCACTATTAAGTAAAAGGGAGACTGTTGATATATTAAATGTTCAATCACCAACCTAGTTGGCCTAGGTTAGTTAATTTGCTATTTTGGTGGGAAAATAAAACAGTATGAAATAAATAAATAAATTCTTGGTGTTTATTGATTATTTAATACATGTTCATATTGTAGATCCAATGTTGATTCTTGCATTTTAGGGAGCTTTGTTGTGAAAAAATGAAGAGTTACGTTTTAGGTCATATATGTGTAGTGGAAATTAGTTAAAATACATGAAAAAATATAAGGTGCAATATATTAGTTGTTGGGTAGAAATTATAAGTTATTTAATTAAAAAAAGGGTACATTTTATTCAAATAATCAATTTAATTATAATATAAGGTATGTAATTATCTGAAATAATGGATTATAATTAATATAGGGTGCCTTTAATATGTATACATTAGAAAATTAGATAATAATAAGGTGATAAAAATAGTTTGGACAATTATTTAATACCCCTTAAAAATGGTAGTTTGGTGCACAAAGATCCCAAACTTTACATTAAGTGTCCCTCTTGAGTTTTAAATGATTAATAATTTTGACAAAAAATTACCTCTTATCTTACACACTTGTTCCAATCTTTCAAAATTCTAAAATATTCAAATTGGGCCCATTGGATCCTTCTTTGGGAATAGTTAATTATTTTGACAATAATTACCAATTATTATTTGGAAATATAATAGATGATTTACTTCTCTTTGGTTGGGTGGAAATTTTCTTTAATTGCTTTGATTTTGTCATTAAACTTTTTAGGTTTTACTATTTTTGCACATTGCAAAGGCTTTGGGTATCTAAAAAACTTTGCCCTTGGTAATTGAATTAAGACCTATTAAGTTGGTTGTTGAACTAAGAATTAATCTTTCCATTTTTGTTTCTTCCTTTATTGGGTGTGGTGTTCTTTTGGGGAAAAGTTTGTCAATTTACATCTTTGAATTTGTTTTTTGATAACTATACATAAATTTAATTTAGGGTCCAAAATCATCTAAGTTCTAGGGTTGATTGTTGACCCTTTTAGGTCCTTGACATCTCCTTTGTAGAACTAGTCCCTTTTCAAAGCCTTTTAGACATTAAAAATAGGTCACCATGATATGTTGTGTGCTATTATATTATATTTACTTTAATTTTTTAATGGAACCAAAATGACTATCATACTAATAAGACGAAAAAGAAAAGGTTCGTTTATAACAATTCAAACTTCCTTTTCATTTTCTACTACCCAATGAAAAAAACTTGGTGATTTTTATTTTTAAATCATTAAAAAACTAGCAATATAATAGCCATAAAATTAGAGCTTTTAGAGTGTATACGCTTTTAAAATTAAAAAATCCTGACAATGTGAGATTTTGCAACCAAAAAAATCATTGGTTGGACAACTTTGAAACCAAGTAGTAATCAAACATTAATTTTTTAACGATTGCAAGTTAGTGTGACAGAAATGAACTTGGTGAAGTTCCTACATAGTAAACAATGTCATAAATATGAAACTAATTTGGATTCAATAAGAACACAATTCTAACAAATTACCAAATCATTTTCCTCACCTCCATAAACACAAACAATTATGTGTTTTTGGTCAAAACAAATTGTAGATTGTAAGGATTGTTGGAGCTTATATTTGTAAAAAGATTGTTAATAACCTAACATTGTGTATAAAGACATCAAGATTCATCTTTAATTTACTCATCGGGTCATGTTTATGGTGATCATCTAACACTCAAGCAACTTTGAAAGCTCATAATCCTAAGACATTTTTCCTTTGTGTACAATGTTCAAAAGGTTTGTGTAAAGTTTTGCTTGGTGCATCCATAACCATTTAGATTGTTCAAAATGAAAAAAAATAAAAATGAGAAAAATATGGGGTAAAAAATTAAAGGGGGTTAACATTTGGTGATGACCCTTAAAATTTCAACATGCTCCTCTTTTTCTTGATTCATTTTCATAGGTCCTTTCCCTTTGGAGTTCAAAGAGATTATATAAAGCTCTTCTTAACTCACACATAGTTGTTTAGATCACTATAAACGAGCAAGAAATGAAGAAGAGATGGGAACTAGAAGTAAGGAGTTATCTTTTTGAAAATGATATTCAAAGTGATGGATGATTGACCTATGTTGGGTGACGGACATGCTTACCTTAGTCATGTTTAGTCATGAAACAAACAACGGAAATCATATAACTCAAACAAAGAAGCATGTCTTTAAAATGGTCAATGGCCATGATCACCAATCTTCCATTAGCCTTCCCCACTAACCCACCATGTTCAACAAAACTGCCACTCCATACCAATACCCCTCCCCTTTCAACTAGTGAACTCTTGCTATGCTCCAACGACATTTGATGGTGGGGTTGCAATGCTTGAAGGCATCACGATTCGTTTCATTTCCTTCGTTCCTCGTCAAACCAGAAGCCAAGAGTTGTTTCCTAGCAATTTTGGAAGCTTTGGGAGAATGGTGTTCGAAAATGTAGTAGCATCTTAACAAATTTGACTCCAGGGCTTTCTTGTTTTTTTCCAAGTTTGCAATATTGAAAAATTGACAATTTCTTTCCAAAAATTAGTCAAATTTACACTAGAAAAAAAAACAAAAAGATTCCAAAAATTTTAGGTCAGAAACAGACAATATTTGTTGGAAAAAAAATTCCCTGTTTTTCAGTATGTGAGATTCCTACATCAATTTTTTACAAATGAAACAAGACAAGCAAACATGGGAGAACATAGATAACATGAAAAGAGAAAGAAGTCAATTCCTTTGCTACAAAATCCTCATGTTTTACACAAAAAAAGGGTCCATGGCAAAATCGTGCCATTACAACTCGTATGTAAATTTGCAGATTCAGCTGATTGATAGACACTAACTTATTATCAGTGATTAAAAAGGAGCTGAGTATAAAGTCTTTGATGGAGGTTCTGATTGAGCTGCCTACTCCAACTCTAATGCTATATATCATCAATACAAATGTACACACTGGGTAGCTATTAGAGTTCCTACTCTTGGTATCATGAGAATTCTTTTGTGTGTTCGGGTTTGTTCCCTGTAACCTCTATGGCAGCTGCTGCCCTTCAACAGCTTCTACCCATACATAAGATTTATATATACTTTTCCATTTACAACAATTCAATGTTTATTTGGCTGGCTGCTGGATTTTGTTTACCAGTTCAAAGAATGGGTCTGTAAGTTCAAAAAATTTGGTTTAAGCTTTAGGGTTTAAACCCTAAACCCTAAACCCTAAACCCTAACTGTATGTAGTAGGTAGGTAGCTGGGCTAGAATTGGTAATTTTCAAGTTAATGGGTAGTATTTTTTTCTTACGATGATGATGATGATGATTGCTGCAACAATGGTGGGGGGTTCTGCTGACACATGCATTCAGGAACAGGGTATGCAAGCACATCCCGATCACTTTTATTGGTGCGGTGAATTGGTTGACCGATTCTGTCGCTGTGAAGTGCACGGATGGTTTCATCAAACTCTGCTGTTGGCATCGTTGAGTTGAGAAAATGTTGGATCATCTGCCGCTTGTTTGGTACAATGTGCTTGCGGTGTCCCATATATGCTCGATGACCCTGGCATCAATTCAAAAAAATTTCAAAAATATCGTCAGATCCTATATGAAGTTCTGGTAGTAGCCAGAAATGTAGACACAAGTTTTCTTACTTACTTTCATATTTTGTTTATTTATAGCCAGACTTGGCTAAATCCTCTTTGTGGGTACATGATCACCACTTGAGCCACATCACAAAATTGAAAGAGAACAAAACACAGACTCAGAGAATGGAAAACACAGTTATAAAAACGAGTGAAAGACTGAGATTTTACATACCTGCATCACACGCCCAAAATTGCCACCATGTGATTGTATGAATACATCGCTGTTCAAGCATACAAGGTAATCAATTGCTGCAAGACTGGATGCCTTGTTCTTGAAAGGCGCAAGCTCCTCCGCTGTTGCAAGGCTGTCTTTATTGTAAAGATCAGGAAAAGCTTTCATAATTGGCTCCAGTGCTCGTTTTCCTCCAAATGGCTCTCCTCCTGCCCAGTAAATCCTTGTTCTCTCTCCTGCTCCCAATGCCTTCAAGAGCCTAATTTAACACAACCAAACCCATTGTATTGTATAAGTACACTAGTTTCTCCAATGCCCATACACCTCTTTTTGAGTGTGCAGCACCCCAAACTGTGCACCACTCCAAATAGCAACCCCCCCATTGAAGGTGTTTCGAGACAAGCACCAAATTGAGCAACTTTTGAGCCAAGCTCATTTTTTGAAGTACCTGACAAGTTCAGCAGCAGTGAGAGGACAAAGGCCTGCAAGCTTGCGTGCTGTGAAGCCCATTCGAGTACGAGCGGTGAGCAGCCTTGGGTTCATTCTTCGTTCTCTGCGTATGTCCTCGTCCAACTCCTCACCAAGCCCAGGAAGACAGCCAGTACGCACCCATACATCTTTCTCCAGTCTTAAATGCACAGCCAAGTATGACCCTTGGCTCCACATTCTTGCTGCTAATTTGTCACCCAACTCCTGGATCGGTGCTGTAAATCTGAGTGCATGGAATGCAACCTGCAATTACAATTAACAGAGTGCCAAAAAAAACCCTTCACTTTTGTGAGATCATTCATACATGTGAAAAAAAGGCTTGTCCAGTGTGCCAAAAAACTTGACTAATTTGTGAGATAATGAGAAAAAGCTTGGAAAGCCAAAAAAAAAAAAAAAACTTCACTAATTTGTGAGATTTTGTGAACAAGCTTGGAGTGCAAAAACTTCACTAATTTGTGACATCAAGCAAAAGGGGCTTGGAGTGTTAAAAAGTGGACTAATTTGTGAGATCATGCGACAAATCAAGCTTTCACATTCATGAATGTCTGTTTGTTTGTTTATGGTCAAGGAGCAATCAATCTGGTATTTGTTTTCTGAAGTGGAAACCCAAAACAGGGGGAGAGGGACACTGGCCCAAAGGTTACTGATTTTTCAGAATTCAGAAAATACAATGGCAAAGGAGAGAAGGTGCCAACAGATGGGCAATTTCTCTCTGTGTTGGCACCCTCTTCCTCTTTTTTTCCCCCAAAAAAAGCTTGAGACCTCACAACACGGGAAGAAGAGAAACTTGAGAACTAATAATAATGCACTGGTTACATTTTTCCTTACCTTGCAGCGGAGTTTCTGAAGATCTGAGGGAAGATCCTTAGTGAGCCTTGAATCAAGACTCCGCAACAAGAGAACCCCATCTTGGCTCATCTGTTCACCCAAAAAAAACACAAAATCCCATAACAACCACCATGATAATTATCAGTCAGTCATGGAACTTGAATCCATTCATTCCAAGCAGCTATCAATTCCCACAACACACAGAATTTTTTTTCAAACTTAGTAAATAAAACTCATGAGTGTCTGAACACACACACACACACACACACACACACACACACACACAAGATTTAACTAATCTTGTCCAACTGAGGAAACATGTTTCACAAATTAATTTTTTTGGCTTCAGATGCACAAAATACTCTCAATCGCTAAAGAAATGGCCAAAAATCAAGGCTGAGTGAAGAACCACCACCACCCCAGGAAAGAAGAAGCAGAAGAAGAAGAAGAAGAAGAAGAAGGAGAAGGAGAAAAAGAAGAACCAATGATGAAGAAGAAGCAGAAGAAGAAGGAGAAGGAGGAGAAGGAGAAGATGAATCAGAACAGAACAAGGGAGGAGGAGAAGAAGAAATGGTAGATACCTTCTTTGCATAATGTGCATGCAACCATCTTGGACTTGCATTGAGAGGAATGTTTTTCTCGTCTGTGGGTCTGTACATCAGAAGTCTTGAGGGCAATGCGGATACAATTCTCACATCATCTTTCAAACTTGTCTTGAAATGCTCCACATCAAAAATGTCCCCAAACTCACTGCCATCAAACAAAGAAGCGAAAGAGCATTGAAGAAGATCATCAATTCATGAGCAGCTAGCCTTCATCAAGCAAGCATAGCAAAACAGCATTGAAGAAGATCATCAATTCATGAGCAGCTAGCCTTCATCAAGCAAGAAAAGCAAAACCACATTGAAGAAGATCATCAATTCATGAGCTTCATCAAGCAAGCAAGCAACATATTACCCACCTTTCGTCTTCCCAGATTTGGTTGATCTGCATAAAAGGAAGGACCAAATTGGCACCCAAGATGCGCGCCATGACCACAGCATCCACGATTTGGTTCTTCTGCTGATTCAAGCCGCCATTCACCACCACCATCACGTACTTCTCCCTCTGCGCCACAATCTGTTCACTCTCCTGCTTGTACTCGTCGCTGAATTGGATGCAAGGCTTGAATCCTTGCCCATCTGGTTGTTGCCAGAACTCTTGCTCCAGTCTTGTCAGATTGGAGCTCACCGCGTGCACTACAAGCGCCGGTTCCGGGAAGTTGGAGATCACTGCTTGCATCCTAACCTCTCGTATGGGTAAGGGCCGCCGCAGCGAGGAGCTGCAAGAAGAGGAAGAAGAATCGCTAAACTCAGTGGTCTCCGATGACGGATTCCATGTGAGGAGAAACAGCTTGAACATACTGATGCAGGCAAAGAGAGTCAAGAGAGTGAGCCAGCAGCTGGTGATGTGAGCTCTGCTGCCAAATCTCATGGAGCTGCTTTTCCTTGGAGACGACATGAGGAGCCAAGCACTCATAGCTGCGGCACTTCCTGGCAAAGCTTGAAACTGTAGCTGCTGCTGCATCATCCAAGGCAGTAACGATGGCCAGCAGCCGCACAGCTGCTTGTGTGGTCTGATCCCAGCTGCTTTCCCCATCTAGTCCCAACAGCCTCAGTAGCAGCTAGATCTCTTCTTCAATCAGGCAGCTTCCCCGGTCCTGTTTTTGCTTATCTCGAGTGCAGCAGCTCCAAGCTGCGGCTTGCTCTAGTTTGCAGCAAGCAGCTAAGCTGCTCTCTACGTTTCTCTGTGTCTCTGTGTGTGTCTGTCCGCTTGTCAAAGTCCTAGTCTACCAAACTCCTGGAAGCTCCAATTAGCGAAACATTGAGACATGAACAAGCTCCTGGAGGAATCAACAAGCACAGTAATAAAAAGTTTGGACAACATGGACGCTAGCTGCTTCCTTCCTCACCATCACAAGAAGCCCATTTCACCTGCTGACAACTGGAGTAAGACGTCGTGTCCAGGCTTCAGACAAAGCTCACTCCAATTTTTTTATATGAAACACAAATAAAAAATACGCGGTGAAGAAACACACAAAAAATTGTTGTCGATACAAAAAAAGAACTTGCAGTCTGAGACCTAAGAAGAAGAAGAAGAAGAAGAAGAAGAGGGCCTCAGCAAGGCAGCAGCAGCAGTTGTTATCGAGAGCAACAGAGAGAAGTTTCTTTCTTTCTTTTCTTTTTTTTTTGCCTGTAAAGAGGCAGTCGAATTGAAGACAGTTTGAAGAGGAGAGAACCGTGGACGGAAATGTTCTAATATGTTTGCATTTTAGTAGGAGTTCATGGGGACCTCCAACGATCAAACGCGGTTGTCGACAAGCAGCAGCTCCTTCTCCGCCCCCACACGCGTTCTTCCTCTGTGACGCGAAGAAGACGACGACCCACCAACACGACGGTGACCCGGGGAAAGGAAGGGCTACTGCTACAGTACCCTATTTCCGCGCAGCCGCGAGGAGTACCGACCCCGGTAATAGGAAAACAGAGCACAGGGTAGAAAACCCAAATTTACCTCTTTTGGCTAGCCTACTACCTTTTGCCTCTCACTTGGGAACTTATTTACTTACTTATTATTACCATGATGCGCATTTTCTCGTTTTCCCAGCTTTTTCTTGACTTTCAGCCTTCCTAAAAATCACCAGTGTATGTGGTTTTTTCTTTCAAAAATTTAGTAATTTTTATTATAATTTCTTAATAACTTTTTTGATGTTGTGTCATTGGCTGGCAGCCTAGCATCCCAAGAGGGGATTTAGCATAAAATGGTGGTCACAGGTTTTTAGAACTTATATCTAAATAGTTGAATTTTTTTATTTTTTTAAAATGCTACAAAACCTAAAATCAAAGTCCAAATGTGGCAAAGAAATTCCAATCATATAATTTTCCCCCAAAATTTGGCAATTTTTTCAGAAAAAATGGGAAATATTAGGAAAAAAATATTCTCCTTTAAAGTTTTTGCATTTTGGCGAAATTTTGCACCCAAAAAACGTCTGCTAATCATGGTTGGAATTATTTTTTTGGGGGGGTCATTTTTTATTTTGGGACCTTTTTTTTTCAAGTTTGAGGAACCCAGGCCCTTATTCTTGTAAACCTCATGGTCTTGGGCTTTTACCCTTCCCTACGCCCCCCTTTCACCCAAATGATAAGGAGTCAAAATTCTTCTTTGGCATCCACAAATAGACCCAAGACAAACTAAAACTTGGCTCAATTGCAACAAACAACAAAGAGGACAGAAAGAACAACCTGGGGCCAGAGAGGCCAGAGAGCTTCTTCCTTCATCCCTCTGTCAACCAGAAGACGGTTTATCTATCGGCAACTGGTCTTTTTTGCAGGCAGTACAAAAGTACTCAAGTCTAACCTTTTTTTTTTTCCCCCCTGCCTGCCCATTTTCCCAAAACAACATGTGTCTGGTGATGCTGCCCATACACACACATCTTTGGGCTGCCCAGACACACTTTGGGCCAACATTGTTATGCAACTTTTCGAACCTTTGGATTTTTATTTTTTTTTCCCCTCTTTTAAAAAATCCACTTACTTCTGGGGAAAATATGAAGTTTTTTTCTAATTGAATTGTGAAAAGAATTTCTGAACCAAGTACTCCTAAGTCTAAAGTCAAATGAAAAGCCAAGTTCACATGAAAAGTCTGAAATCATAATATAAGAGTCCCAATACCTAATGAAGAAAGAGTTCAAAGTTCTAGTGTAAAAAATCTGTCCTAAGTCCAAATTGTAATAATGCTTTGGAAGCTTTTCACATTTACACATGCAAATAGGATTACAATTTTTAGTGCAAGTAGTGTGGGTCTTCACATCTTGTTAATTCCATCTTAACAACCCTTAATTCCCTCAAATAATCTAAACCATCCTTATAATAACCTTTCGCAACTTTAAAAACCTCAATCAACTTAAATTGACCTTAATCAAACCTATAATAACCTTAATCTGTTTCCAAATAATGGTAATACATAGAAAATAACCTTAATTTTGATAACATGTATACCTTAATTGTGCCTCAACAACTTTGATGTTAATCAAGGCTTAGCAACCATAATCACCCTAACTGACAGTTAGCCGGGAACCACCAAAAATCACTTATGAAATAAGTAAATACATAAATCAAGATTCAAAAGAAAAACCCATTCACAAAAGGCAGAACCCAAAAACTTTTGTTAGGAGACTGGAAGTGGAACCTAAACCCAGTTCAGATATCTTTTGCATAACAAGAGTTAAAGGTTCTTCTCAAACTGAAAGAACTGCCCAACATTGATATATATAGCCTAAAGATATAAGTTATAAACCAGTGTTGTCAAGTTCTAGTTGTTTGATGGTTTGAAACACATGTAAACTTGTATTCATTCATTTTGAAGCCTGAACAACATCATGCTCATATGCCAGGGTTCCAACTTGTTACATTCCCAACACTGGTATAATATCAGCACTATAACAAAAGGTGTGCATGAAAGTCAAATGATTTCACTGCAATTTGAGTGACTTCATTGGTCATACTGAACAGGACCTAGTGAAGATACAATGAATTCATTGATCTAATGAATGGGGATTACTGAATTGCATCTTCATTTTGAAATAATGTGTGTCATTCAATTCTAATTTTTCAAATATTTAAAAATGTAAAATACTTTTACAACTAAAATATCTTGTCAACGGGCACTACACAAAACACTAAATAGGTTGTCAAGAAAGACAGAACACATTCTCCTGAGTGCTTACACTTGTGAGAGCTAAAATTGGTGAGATTAGTTCCCAGAAATAAATATAATGGTGTCCCGGAGGCCAAGTGTTGACCCAAGATCTTTTCCTTTTATTTCACATGCAAGAAAGAAAGAAAGAAATGGGGGGCATTGCATGCATTTTTGCATATGACCCATTTTAGAACCAGAGAGGAAGGTTTGGATGGTGCTTTCAGTGTTGCAACTCTAGGGTTTCATTGACCACACACACTTAATGCTTTGTAACTATTGTTACTCAGTCAAACAAACAACAACAACAACAACCAAAAGTGCACACTCATATGCTTTCTAATTAAGTTCAAAACCCAGTCAAAAGTGACAACACCACTAAAGAACAAAACATACTAGAACTGAAACAACTGTGTCCAACCCATCATCCCCCCTAGTCTAGTCATAAGGGTTCTCTTTCTAGAAAGGAAAGAAAAAGACACTAAAGAGCTGGTTCTATGGGGTGGTAAAGTTAATCATGGGGTGTCTTGTAGGGTGCCTACACGTGTATCATTAGTGCTTCTTTATTGGACCCTGGGTTAACCAGCACCTACACTGGTACTACGGTAAAAATCAGTGTTGGGTGGGTATCATAAATCTGCTGGGTTTCAAGCCGGTTCTCAACTTGATTTTTAAAATTTTTGTGAAATTTTCAAATTTTCGAGTCCAATTGTTCTCATTTTGAGTGAGACCCGGCACTTTGAAAATTGGCTGGGTTTGAGAGGTTCAAACCAGACGCTTGTTAAGGTTCTCAAATGAACCCTAAGGTCGATTTTCATGCTTGCATAAGTTTATTAAAATACAAGTTTATAAAAAGTCAAATAAGTAGAATAATCTACTCATTATTATCGCATGGTTTGAACCCAAATTTTTTTAAAGATCTTAAGAAGGATTAATCACTATGTCACAACCCTTGAATTACACATTTAAAAAAAAATAAACTTTAAATTTAAATTTTATACATGTCAATGGTTTTAACTTTAATTTCCAAAATCATTTTTTGGGGTAATTTAATTGATTTTTTATTTTAAAAACTCAATATTCAATATCTTTCTCACCTTTTGGGTGTAAAAATTTCCAAATCGCCTTCACTAAATCTGAAGTTATAAGTTATAACCCATGTTCCCTTCATGAACTTTGGAAACAATTTGAGCTTCTCCGGGGTCCCGACTCCCCACCCATTCAATCCAACTGGTACCTTAAAATCTTAGTTCATTAAGATCTGACAAAGAAGATTTAGCTTAACTAGTCTTTCCACATTCCTTTTATGTATACTTCTTTATTTGCTCATAATCATTAATACTCTCAATGGGTTTTTTTTTGGGGACCCATAACCCATTGTCCCCTTCATGAACTTTGGCAAATAATTTCTTAGTGGCAAAGTTCCTTAGGGTGTGATTCCATTTCATTAGAAGGGAAAAAAAGGGCCTATAACATGAAGTAAAATAATAATTGAGTCAAAGGCACCTCTCAGATTTGAGCATGCTTTATATGTTAAATAAATCTCATTAAGCTTGTTAGACTAGTTTGCCACACTTGTGACTCACATCAATTTGGGTTGATAATTCATTTGGTTATGAATGTGTAGGATGTTGTTTTTGCAACTTCTCTCCTTTAGGAGGATGCATAAGGACCCACTTAAGATTTTTTTAATGTGGTTTGGGGTAGTTGTTTAATATATTGAATTTCATATTTAGAATTCTAGTTGAAGATTGTGGGTTTGGTATTTGAAACTTGGAAACTTGGAGCTTTGAAACCACAAAAAAAATGGCTCCAAAATGCAATGATGTTATGCTTTGATCTTGTAAATATATATGCATGTTCGTTCTATTGATTGTAGATGAGTGATTCAACATGTAAATGGTTGTGTTGCTTTTATAAAATGTAGTTCATGGTTGTGTAACATGCTACTTACTTCGCCCTCTAGAATGTACTATAAGTCCATTCTTTCCTTTGATTGATGTTTTTGAACATTGTATCTCATGCTAACATGTACCTTGCCACTAAAATTTCCCACCCCAAAAATAAGGTGGATCATGAACAAAACATGTATACTCACACAAATTGTGTTGAACTACACAACAATTTACCTTTTACAGTTATGGGTGCTTGAACTTTTTTTCTTCATCTCCATGGCACCTTCTATTGCCCTAGCTACCAATTCAAGGTCTTGCTCAAGGACTAGCCCAGATGCCCCTTTCACTCGTCCTTCACAATCCCACACCCCCAAGCTCCATGCACATTTTAACACCTAACTCCTAACAACATCTGCATCCCATGACATGTTGGGTTAACCCAAAGTCTTTTGACTTCTTCCGGACTTGGGTCGTTACTTAGGTTAATAAACTCACTACAGCAAGTTAAGACTTAGGCCCGCTTTACAATTGGAGTCAGGGCTGGAAAAAACTTGGGGCCAACTTTGAGCATTTTTGGCTTGCTGTTTGGCCCCAAGGGTTGCAAATTGGCCTCCCAAATTCAATGGTATCCTTTTTCTAGCCTTGGGGCCAATACAAGGACATAAAAGTTCAGCACTTAATTGTAACTTTGGGCAGATTGAAAAGATTTTTTCTGGTTCAGTTTTAACTCCTAGTGTAAAGCCCTTGAGGGCTAATTTCAACTTTTGCACCAATAGGAATGCTTGATTAGGGTTGAACATTAGCCCTGACTCCTAGTGTAAACCAGGCAATGCAAACCCTCCACAATAGTCCAACTAGAAGTTGTCCTGAAGCATCCCAAAAGACAACATTTAATGGACAACACAAAGTTGTTCCTTAGACAACAAGTTGTTTCCAAAGGAAAATAGGGGGCAACACACCAAAAACAATCCCATGAGGTAATATGAAGTGCAATTATGTTTTCAAAACTAAATAAAACTAATGTAAATATCTTGACATGGACCATATATGGTGTATTTTTTTAATACCTTTATTACCTATTCCTAACCATCCTGTACAACTATTTTGCCAAGTGTTAAGGTCCTATATATAGAGGGTGATATGTCAAACACATTCATCTCTATTCCAAGCTTGTTGATGCGTGAAGGAAACAACAAAGGTTTGGTCAACAAGAGGTGATTGAATGATTGATTAACCAGCACCTAAACTAGGGAAAAACTAGGTACCTTCATGCACCTTGTTGAGTTGAGTGAGGGCTTTATAGAGGCCCTACCCAAGAAATGATAAATTTGGACTTTGAAGTAGGCTTAGCTTTGGTAGTTGTATGGAAAGAGACTAAAGTTAGAAGTTATCAGCTCTGTTAATAAAAGCAAGTAGGTTGTGTTGCTGAAGGTTGGGTTTGTCCAGATGCTGAATGCTTCTGATGCCACATATATTGGACTTTGCATAATGACTTTCCTTTCCTTTCCTTTCCCTACCCTTCTTTTGCACCCACCACCTTTTATCTCATTCCATAGATAATTGTATAAAGTCAAATTGACTAAACCTGAATCCTGTAAAGCTCTTGGGACAAATGTTCTCATTCCATAGATAATTGTATAAAGTCAAATTGGCTAAACCTGAATCCTGTAAAGCTCTTGGGACAAATGTTCTAGGGTCTTTGGAGGGCACCTTTATATTCATTCATCAACATCCTTATAAGAAAAGAGGAGATACCTTATGCTTACTTCTTAAAAGTAAGAGGGAATTTGTACCTGATCCTATCATATGGTTCCTCTCGCTTTTATGGAGTAGGCATAAAAGCTCTCCCCCTACCATGCCTCATGGTCTATGTGTGTTTAGGTTCATGATAATTTTCACCTCATGCTTTAGGATGGGTGAAGTTCCCAAGTGGAGAATTTTCCCAAAATGATGGGCCAAACATGGTTACCACCTTGTCTTAGGCCCCTTTATTTTGGGGGAATAACTCCACGCTAGGGCTTCATTAGTGAAGGTAGGCCTGAGGGTTTGAAATGCAATCTAAAATTTTCAAAGTACATTTTTTTGACTTCCTTTCACAGCATTTGAACTATTCGGCCATAATTACATGGACAGTCCTTAATTACATCCACAACAAGAATAATCTAACAGCTGTTGATTTATTGACCATCAATTTAAGAAGGTTTGAAAACAAAATTGTGTTTGTTCTTTCTTGGCTATAACCATGCATTGCACATCCAATTTACTTGTTAGAAAAAAGAAAAAAAATGAACCCAACAATTGAAAAAGAAACATATTAATACCATTCATAGTATTGAGCACTAGGCCTACCTCCACTCCAGGTCCCAAAAGGAACCAACTAGTTACCCTACACATAAATTATGATTTATTGAAGAGACATGAAGGGTGGTGGGTTTGTTGAGCCCTACACACAGAATACATACATACATGTACTTTTTTTTGTGTTGTTGTTTCAATTTTTTCTATGGTGCAAATTTCCACAATAACAAAATATATGGTTCCCCTCTTGGTGCATTTAGAACAAAATCCAAGCTTGGTTCACTATAAGGGTAAAATAAAACAACAGGTTCCAAAATCATGTTGACTGCAAGCTTCTTTTCTTCATATATTCCCCATATACTATTTGCATTGGGCAACTTGACTGCTTTATAATAGTAGCTTTGTTCCTGGGGTTTAGAGAATTATATTTAGGGTCCTTGGAATGGTGGCTGGCTACAAGAGACAAAGGTTAAGTCCAGGCTTTCAGAGTCTCCAGGAATGGAGGAGGCTCAAATTTGATCAGTTTTCTTAAACCCCTCTTGCCCTTCTCAAAGTAGGTGCAACCACACTCCATATCTGGACGTTTACTTGACACTCACTTAAATATCACATTCAACATGCATAGTTAATTGTTTCCCCTGCCCATGGAAATTGTACAACATAATACAGTTATCCGTAAAGTAAGGAAAACACAGCACGAGAACCCTGAGTTTGGTCATACACGGGTGACATTTTTTTTAAAACCTGCAAAAAAGTACATTAGCATTAAGGGGAGGGGTGAAACTCAGAAAACCATCAATTTTGGTGGGAAACTGAGTTTCATCCTGTCTGTCCTTTTTACTGAGCGCCTTCAGAGCCAGCTACACATATTTTCACTGCTCCTACCTATAATTACTCTCCAACCTTGTGCATTAAATGCTGAGTTTCAGCATTTCATACTGAGATTTAATAAAAATTTCCTTACTTTGCGGATACCACTGAAAGAGGGGATAGGGGGTGAAAAGAGGCCCAAAGACAGGGTGAAGTCATTGTGATATTTACTGCTCCAAACTCCAAACCCAGTTACCTACTATTTGCAGGCTCTGCTTCATCCCAAGCATACTGTACAGGCAATTTTTACTGCTGTAACGAACCTGATTCTTATTACGCCCACCGCCTTTCTACTAGTCAAGGAAATTATCAAGTGGTATTTGTAAAACAACAAATTACTTGAAAATTTTGCAGGTAAACTTCTTGGGTGCATTCACATGAACTTGAAAGGGGCTTTAAATTGTGGAGTTCCCCACTTAATCACCCAATTACTAAGAGGAAATGAATCACTAATCTGCTTTTTTTTGTTGCTGAACTTTTCAATCAGTAATCCACTTTTGGGTTCACTAGACTTTAATCCACACTTTTGGGGATAAGGAGATGCACAACTAGGTAGTGTTGCTGAATCATGAATCTTCATCTTCTTCAACCTCCCTAGTTGATGTGTCCAGATTACAGACTCCAGAGCCACTTGCAGCCTGCTGCCATGCTTGCTGGGTGGTATAACAAACTCACAGCTGTAATGCTAGCCTGTTGTGGTTGTTGGTGTGTGTGTGTGTGTGTGTGTGTGTGGTACCTTGGAGAAATCCAAGATCAACCAGGCTGGCCTAAGACTGCCTCAACTTGCCAACCTCATCCTCATGCAATTCACACACAGCTCTTGCTTTCCATTTCATTCAATCTTTCCTTCAAATCCCCATTCTTCACCTCCTTTTTGTTTTTCATACACCCACTATCACATATTTTGATTTCATCCCGAATTTAAACTCTTGGATCAATCACCTCAGAAGCAATATATCCATGAATTTGGTTTTTTTCTTGAAAGCTTTTCGGTCACCACACTCTTATTTTCATACACCCACCATCGTCACAGATTTTCATGTCAACCCTAGTCTAAAGCCTTGGGTCACGATCATTTATATATTTATATGCATCTCACCAACATTTTTGTAATGTAATCAATTGAGCATTTCATGTATTTTTGTACATGTCTACAGATTCACTGTTATAATTTTTCACCCATTTTATTTTCCAATCCCAATTTATGGGCCTAGATCACCATATGCCACATTGCACATAGTTGTCGTGCCACATTCCACACAATATTTTTATTCATCACAAATGGTTTACATGAACCATAAAACCAAATAAACAATACCCTCATATGTAGAAGAAAAACATTAACTATGGCCATGATAGAATCGACCATTCCCTCATCAATGAAGGTTTAAGGTCACTATTACCATAGTCAACAATGCAATATCCTCATGGCTTGGATAAACCCTCAATGTTCTTATAATGCAATACTCACACAATAACTTCAAGCAAAAATATACTTGCATACAATTGTATTGTGTACCTTCACCAAGAGACCCCATTGGTGCATGATAAGATTTGAATATGTGAATATTGCAAAAACTTACTCCTCCATCACCTAATTTTTTTCAACCCACCAAATGCATTTTTCGCATTCATTCACTTCAAATCATTTATGCCCTTTTGTCTTTTTGCCCAACTTGTGAGAATTATAAAAAAAAATTAATCTTTTTAAATCTAAATTCCTTGGTAGCTTCCCATGTCATTGTGACCCCATATGAAAATAGTGCAAAAATTTGGTTATCATCATTTAAGTCCTCATCACATCATGATTGGTCCATGGTATGCAATATCCACATAATTGTTGTTTCATGTATTTTCATAAATTCAAGCCAAGGAGAAGAGTCCTTAGTCTTTGTAAACCAAAAGCTTAGTTCTTGTTTGGTGATTTAACCTTTCAAGGGAAGGTGGGTCGAGTTTTAGGTAGTAGTGTCCATGAAATTTTAGTTGCATTCAAACTGAACTGGTCTTGGTTAGGGTAGGGTTTTTAATTTTTCTAAGCTGTTTGCCCAAGGAGTTGGTGGGGATTTCTGAGGAAGGAATAGTGATGATGATGCAAATAGATGGGATTTGACTTTAGGGCCTAACAAGCAAATCAAGCCCTAAATCTTTTTAGTCTCATTTCATCCTCATATTAAAAACATCATGCATGTGTGAATCATTAGGGAATTAAGCTAATGCCAATAATCTCATGTATCAAGGGCATTCTTCCATGTAACCAATGCACAATTTCAAGGCATGCAAGGTAGAAGATTTTTTTATTTTTTTATTTTTTTTGCATATTTTCTAAAATTATGCAATTTTTTAAACCTAGGGTACAATGAGCATATTTTGGTACATATAATAAGAATTGGAGTAGTAAAAGAAAATCACATCATGCATTCTCATTCTACCTATAATACTTGACAACACATCTCTTTAGTATGATATAAAAGGTTAAATTGTCCTTTAGAAAGGAAGTGGTACTTTAAGCATGACCTTGCCACAAGGCATGGAAATACATTCTACCGTTAGCTTCAATTTTAGCCCTAAATTGGTAATGCTCTTCCTTATGGACACATGACAAGTCTTTTGGGTTTTTTTAGTCTACATTTTCATTTTGGAAAAGAGAAAAGAAAAAAAGAATCTTGAGATTAATCATAATATTCCCTTACATGTTGAAAACTCCAAAATTCAAACTCTTAAAATGTATTAATTATTCAGCATATGGTATGGTATGGTATGAAGCTGGTATTTAATATATATTTAAAATTTGTCAATACTAGGCAGGTGCTAGTATAGATTATTTGAAAATATATATTCATACAAAGGCAGGTACTGGCACAAAGGAGTCCACACTCCACACACCAGACTGGTGCCATTAAGGTTTCAAGGGTAGGTAGGTACCAACTACCTACCTACCTACCTACCTACCAACCATTCATTGCACCAGGGTATCTACCAAACTTGCACAGTGGCACATTACTACACACTAGTACTTAAACACCCAACACCTTGCATTTGTTGAGTTGCATGAACAAGCTTTTCCCCTTTGGGATCTGTAAAGTGGCCTGTGTTTTGAATCATGTATATACCCTTCAAATGGTGTGAAAAGGGGCTTCTGTATACCTATGTACCTATTTGCATAGGATACAGCAGTCTCCACATGGCCTAGTGAAAGAAAAGTAAGGGTTTAGGGTTTAGGGCTTTTTTTTGGGTAACTAGGGTAAACTGGCCCATCACTAATCACCTGCCTATGACCAAACAATGAGTGATTTACAATGTTATAGGAGCGCCTTCTAGCTCTACAAATCATCTTTCAAATGCAAAGCCAAAGGACCAGCCAACAAAGAGCTGTAAAGAAAATACGTTTTCTCAAAGTGCAAAATGCTTTTTTTTTTTCATTTTTCTTCATTTTGACCCCTCCTGCTTTCAAACCTCATAACTTTCTTATTTCTTATTCATTTTAAACTATTTAAAATGCTATAGGAGTGCCATTTGAAGGTTTACAAATCATGTTTGAACTCTAATAGCAGCAGAGCAGCATACAAAGAATTTTTTAGTGTTTGGGAACTGGTCTTTGTAGCTTTTGGTGGTTTGTTTTTTTGAGTTTTTGATGCCTTTACTTTGGGGAGCCATAACTTTTATAATTTTATTTTGTTTTGGATGATTTTTAGTGTGCTAGATGCATCAATAAGAGGGGTTCAAATTTGATTTGGACACCACAAACAACAGAGCCCTCCCCTTCGATCCAGCCTGCCAGGAACACTTAAGTGTTTGATCACCGGCCGATTACCCTAGTGATTTTTTTTTTGAGTGGCAAAATTTCACATGCAACCACCCAAATCAAAAATACCCCCAAACTGGAATATTCTGTTACAAATAGGGTGGTCTAGTTCAACCAGCTCTAAGTTCCTCAAATTCCCACAAAACAAAAAGTCATGAGATAATAGAGTTATCCGTAAAGTCCTGATATTAGGGGGCGAGAACGGCCAGTTTTGGCTTAAATAGGGCATCAAATGTGTAACTGGGAATGAAAATTGTACAAAGCGAAATAACTGGGACCCAAACTAGTTTTTCCACCAATTTTGGTGGTAAACTGAGTTTCATCCTGTCTTTCCTTTTTCTTGAGCGTCTCCACTGCTGCTACAAATATTTTCACTCCTCCTACTTGTACAACAACTATAATTACTCTCACACCTTGTGCATTAAATGCTGAGTTGCGCACCATTTCATACTGAGATTTAATAAAATTTCCTTACGTGCCGATATCACTGAAAGAGGGGATAGGGGGTGAAAGCAGTCCCACTGACAAGGCAAAGAGAGGGTGACTTTACAGATAACTCTAATAGATGTCATACTTTTGATGAATTTGCAGCAGGACCATTTTCAGGTCATGTGTGGCCTTTACCCTTTGCAGGTGTTGCAAACATGAGAGAGTTTCTGATGTTGCAAAGTCAGAGTGTTGTGAGGTGGCTGCAGTGTGCAGCTAGGGAAAAACATGTACCCCCCCCCCCAAGTACATTGGCAGCTTTGACACATGCCTGTTGAATAATTAATTAAAATTTTGAAATTTTCATTTCCATTAATAGAATATTCTCGAAATTTCAATATTTTTTTATTTTATTTATTTTTAATTTCAACATTTCTGAAGACAATATAAATTAGTAATGAAGCTGCCAAGGTAGTAAGGTAATTGAAAAGATGATGTAAACCTGCCAAGATTTATTCCAAGAAAAGAGTTCTACAGCCAGTTTTTTTTTTTTTTTTTTTTTTTTTTGGGGCAAATTTTCTTCACTTGGCCACACCCCAAAGGGAATATTCTTTATAGATTCCCCTCCCTTTTTTTAAAGAAAAAAATTATATTTTAAAAAAAATCACAAAATTCCCCAGATTGAGACATAGTTTTAAGTCTCAGGAAGGTTTGTTGGCAATTTTCAATAATTGGGCGCAGTTATCTAAATTGGTGCAGAATTCTGTACTACAACAGAAAACAGAAATTTAAAATAAAATTTGTAAAAAAGAAACTAGCTACAATGGCAGCCTTTAATTTTACCAGTCAAGTTTTTGCCAAAAAGAAAAAAAATTAAGTGAATTTTTTTGAAAATGAAGTGACTTTTTGGGAGTTTCAATATTGGAAAAATAATTAAATTTAAATTTAAAAAAAAAACCCAGATTCTATATCAGGTTCCAACAGGGTAGCCAACCATATAGAAGGAGGATAACTAAATATTATTTTCACCTTCATATTTTTTTAATATCCAAAATCTGGCTAAATCCTCTTATGGACAATAACCACTCGTAACAATCTTAATTGAAAAAATAATTAAAATTTAAATAAAAACCCAGCAGATCAAAGGTGGGGAAAACAAAATTGAAAGCAATTGCAGCAAATTTGGTAACTCAATCAAATTTGCCTGGTGCCTTGACCCCCAGCAAGCTCCCAAAACCCTAAACCTTAAACCAATTTACCAATAAATGGGCATCTGGAGATGAAGACAAAGGATGAGTCATTCAGCCTGGGCTGTCACTTTGGACCTCACACATAAGGACAAAGCTTTAACCTGGCTACCTAGGTTTTTTTCTTTTTAGAAAAAATTATCAATATATTTTTATATAGGAATTTATTTAATTTTTCTTTTATTGATTGATTGATCTATTTATTTATTTATAATGACAAACTTACAAAATCCATTGCACAGAAAACTCAAACACAGATCAAGAGAGAAGGGCCAAGGGAGGGCTGTCTGGTTTCACAGGCTAGGGTGTGGCCTTGCACCTGGCCACATCTAGATTTAGATTTTAAATAGTGTGAAAATTCAATTTGGACCTCCAAATATGCATAGGATAAATTGCTCTCTTAAAGGGTTACTAAAGAAATAAAAGCATGCATATCAGTGTTGGCCAGATATATTGGTGGGTACTAGTTATCAACATGCATAATAGTCAGATATGCATATCCGGATTTTGACCATCTAACATATTTGGCATTATGGGTAACTAACAAATGTAGGTCTTATATATATATATATATATATGTCTTCAATGAAAACTTTCATTATGCATATCCATTGCTAGTATTTTATGACATCCCAATTATGTATACATATCCTATGCATATCTTATAGTTTGGGTGCAGGGTTTCCAAGGTTTCTCCTTATGGATTAAGAACTACAAGCAAGCTTTTTGTCACAACTAGCTTTGCCAAAGAGGATTTCAATGCACTCAAGTGCACAAAGAACGTAACTTGCATATATCTTAGTTTGGGTTTAGGATTTTCAAGGATTTTTCTTATGAGTTAGGAACTATAAACAAGTTTCCTATTGCAGCTTGCTTTGTTGGGAAGGATTTCAATGCACCCAAGCATTAAAAGGACTCAAGTTTTCATCTAATGAAAGGTATGAATTTTTAGTTTTGTTGCAGGTCATTTTGTTGTAGGTTAAAGGTTGGAGGTCTAAGTAAAAATGGTCCAAGCTCAAAGCTTTAAAGCTTTCAACATTTTGTGAGAGTGTGAATTTAGTGAAAGGTTGGAATAGTTCAAACAAGGTTGATCCATGAGAAAAAGGTTTAAGGTTTGAATGGCAATGATTTGGATTTTGTGTTTTGTTTCAAAATGTTTTGTTGGGGTCAAAGGTTTAAGTTGTGAACAAAAGAAGTCCAAACTATGAGCAAAAGAATTTTGAAAGAGTTTTGAACTACATTGTAGGTCATTTTATTGAAGATTTGAGGTCCAAGGTCCAAGTTACTTTGTTGCAAATTCGAGTTCTATTGCAAATTAAAGCTTTGATGGATTTTGAAGTTTGAAGCTTCATGAACAATCTAAGGAACTCAACACTTTGTACCATGGTTATGGAAGAAAATACCTTAATTGTTGAAACCATTAGTGCAGTTGATGAATTGCTTACATTTGAAGATGTCATCACAAACAATTTGGCCATGGAAAATATGCATTTGAACCTAGTAGTTTGTTGGAAATTGAAGTATCATAGCTTGTAGCTATACAAGTTCAAGGTACATTTTGGAAACCACATGACTAAGTTTCAATTTGCTAGGGTTTTTTTTGTTATGAATGATGATTTGCTTATAGATTTTGAAAGCATGCATATGTTGCAATGTACTGTTTGTAAGAAAAAAAAACATCAAATAATATTTTGTCCCAAAGTTCAAATTCTAAAAATAGTTGATTAAATATAATAAAATTAATGGGATTATTTCCTCTAAAAATTCATGTTGATTTTATGCATCCCAAACTATTTGTTGAAAGAAAGTTGTAACATGCAAAAAATGTAACAATGGTTAATGCAAATCATTCATGATAATGTGAAAGGAAAAAAGGTGGGCCATTTAATTATGTAATCTCCACATATTTTGAGTTCACAAATCCTTACCAAAAGAATGAAGAGGTGCATAAATTTTTTTTCCAAGATATGGTACTTTACATCTATAAGGGTTACAAAACAATTTCCATCAAAATATATATGGCTAAAAATATCAATTTTATGCCAATGCCCATGGGTTCCTTTTCCTTTTCAAGTTGTTATTGTGGATGAAGTGTTTATTATAATAGTAAAAAAATCATGGACTTGCATGCACTCTCAAACCTTGGATTTATAACCATTATTTTCACAAGCTTTCATCTTTGGATGTTCAAGGGTGACATGAACACATTTGCCTTTGTGATAAACTTGTTTAATTAATCATGGACCCCTATGCACATTTTATTATGGATTTATTTGAAGTGAATGAAATAAATGGGCAAAGTATGGTTATTCAACTTGAATAATTACTTTCAAAATTTGAGTTGATTTGCATCGTATGATTACATTTGTGAAAGGCAAGTGTAGCAATTTGATAACCATTGCATTCACATTGTGCTCCATCATTGATTATGAATATTTGAAGTTTTTCAAGGTTTATGAAGGTATGTGTTTCAATCATGTGATGTTTAAGATGTGTTGGTGTGCTATTAATAGCAATAAAATTTTTAAGGTTTGATGCAAATTAGTGCGAAACTTGCACAAGCTACTCACAACTTTACAAAAGATGAATGAGGACATGAATAAAAAAATCTGAAAAATGGGGACATGAATGAAAAAAATCTTGCATTGAAATTAGGATGTGACCTAAAAAACTTAAGGCCCTTGTCAAAATTGATTTTGCATCCAAAGTCATTATGTTCAAGGAAACTTTGGGATTCAAGCAAATCATCATCACATGGTATGGAAGGCAAAAGACTATCATTTGACAACAAAGGATTCCGAAGGCCCAAATGTGGGCTATTGTAAAGGCAATCACCTCACGCTTCAACCTTGTGGCCACAATGTGTTATAAACCAATCCCATAATCATTGTTTCTATTTGATGCTTTAATTATTATCAATACCCTAATTATCAAGTTGAAATCTAAAATGGTGTAGGTTTTAGGTGGGATAGAAACTCTAGACCAAGTTGATTTGGAACTTCTCCTCTTCCAAAGAAACATGCCAATAAAAAATTGTGAAGATTTTCAAACATTTTTTCCAATTTATGAATTTTTAAAAATTTAGATCAAGTTCATAACATGTTCATTATAATACTAAATCCTTCATTCAAATCATTATGAGTTGTGAAAATTTTGATAGGACATCATAATATAACATATTTTGCTTCTAAATATGATTTTTAAAATGTAATTCCCCTTCTTATGACACATTTTGTAACCCCAAACCCTGCTACTAAAGCATACACATGATGATAACCTTGAAAATGATAATAACATGTTTGAGATTGGAGCATCTTTTAAGAAGTTTACAAAAGCTCTTGTCACTAAAGAGTTATGGTCTTTTTAAAAGTTATTGATAATTTCAACATGTGAAGATCCTCTTGTTTGGTAGTGCAATTATAAAAGGCAATTTTCAATCACTAAAAATCCTTTTTTTAAGGTCAGATTTCTATATCCAGTTTTCGTGTGTAGTGAAAAGCATAAAAGCTTGATTAAAGATTTGTACTTCATTTCATATACCGTTTGTAGTCAAATTAAGCTAAATCTTCCTAGGGATGATGATCATCACTTTTTCTACATCTTCCTATGGATGATTGCCACTTTGGCTGCAAACAACAATTCCTTAAAGAGAAAAAAAAAAACTGCCCACCACTTGTTATCATCACATTCCTACTTCCTATTCATTCCAGATTCCCACTGGTTTTGCCTTTGCTTGTTCTTGTGTGAACTTTAAGGAATTTGAAATGGTGGTGGTGGTATTTCCATGTTCCATAATTTTGTCTGTATCAACATCTTGGGGGAAGGGGAGCAAGAAAAGCTTTGCTGATGATGGTGAAGAGGAGCAAAGATCCACCCTTCAACAATGAAAAGAATATATCTATGAAACCCATCCTGTAGACAAGACAAAACTTTTGTAAAGCTTCATGGATTGGTTTTTTTGTTTTCTCCTTTGTCTTTTATTGTTTGGATATAAGTGTAGTATCTATAACCTTGGTATGCAAGCATGTTGTTTTTCATCACTCTAGCATCAAGCCACTAGCCCAAGAGGTTGTTGCTAGATTCACTTCTTCACTAGGTCATATTGAATTATATTTACTAGAGGTGAAAGCATGTTGTTTTTCATCCCTCTAGCATCAAGCCACTAGCCTGAGAAGGTTGTTGCTAGGTCCACTTCATCACTATGCCATATTGGATGATATTTACTAGGTGTGCAAGCATGTTATTTTTCATCCCTCTAGCATCAAGCCACTAGCCCAAGAAGGTTGTTGCTAGGTTCACTTCATCACTAGGCCATATTGAATGATATGTGCTAGGGGTGAAAGCATGTTGTTTTTCATCCCTCTAGCATCAAGCCGCTCGTCCGAGAAGGTTGTTGCTAGGTTCACTTCATCACTATGCCATATTGGATGATAATTTACTATGTCCAACCCATATGTACTAAGAGGTAACCAGATCAATTGGTCACCTATGGCTAGAGCAAAATGGGCAATACCCACCAATCAAAGGGCATGAAGGAAAAAAATACCCTACCTGTGACTAATGTTAAATAATTCTCTAAAGAGGACAAGAATTTTTTTTATGATCGATTAAATTGATAACCACATGGTATTGAAATTTCAAAATATAATAACCTATTTGGATGACCTAATTATCATCCAACCAAGCAGGCTATCAATTTTTAAATACTAATACCCAAAAATATATATATAAACCTTATAACCGGTGTAGGATTGGCAGGTTAATTGATGGTTATGCCCAATTTTTTTCTGATAACCTACTTGACACCCTTTTTGATATTGATGCTGATGACCTGTGATCTCAATTCTTTTTATATTAAAAAAAAAAAAAAAAACCTACCTGGTGATTATTAAAGAAAAAGCAATGACTTGGCCAACATGGGTTGGCAAAATATGAGAGAAAAACCTTGCATAATAAAGTAAAATATTATAAATATTATAAATAATAATAAATATTTCCCATATCTTTTGCATTTTTTTTTCAAAATCCCTCAAGTAGGCCCACTGACTAGGTTGCCTAGCATTTAATTAGCATTAATTAAATGAGTTCTGTTCTAGGTGAGAGCTTTTTGTAACCTTTTTACAAAAGTGGTGTTGCAAGTGGCAACCTAAGAAGAGCCTAGGTCTGGCTAGACGTGAGTAAATTAATTTTTTAATTTCAAAAATTGGCGAAAAAATCCTTCAAATCCCTCAGAAGTTTTTGGGTCTCATTTTCTGCCCCAAAAAAAAAAAAAAAAAAAAAACCCCAAAAAAAA
>Ga0209611_10003127_pt1 | contig 28923 bp, 22 predicted proteins | sample S1TSphgellanicum_3_FD_187693 | JGI IMG/M metagenome (GOLD analysis project Ga0209611, IMG submission 187693) | Host-associated microbial communities from peat moss isolated from Minnesota, USA - S1T2_Fc - Sphagnum magellanicum MG (SPAdes) (version 2) | ecosystem: Host-associated > Plants > Peat...
CTCCACCAGCCACCAGAGGCGACAGGAATTTTTCACTGGTGGGTGGAAGGTTCCTAAAAGAATAACCGTTCTTCACCGAAGTGGATGGTAGGCCCCTCAGCCTTTCCTCGGTTTGAGATGCCCCCAAAATTAGTGTTATTGTGTGTGTTCAGTAGTAATAAAGGCTTGAGTGAAACAGCTCCCACCAGTGCACCAGTTGTGCGGGGTAGATAAGTATGAAGGCAGATAGGTGAATGAATGGATGGGTAAATAGGTAGATAAATTAAAAAAAAGAGAGATATATATATATAGGTGAGTAATTTTAGAAATTAGATTGGTGAATAAGTAAGCGAGTAGATAAATAAATAAGTAATGATACATTCACACTTGATGTTAAGTCAGTGTTAAATGAAAATCTAGGTGACATCCTAGGTGATACCCAATGTTAAATGGGCAATAGCTTAATATTAAGCGAATGTTAACTTAACATAAAATGTTCATTGTAAGTAGGTGTACGTCCTAAATGACTAGCATGGTGTTACAGAACTCAACACTAGAGTCCCTAACACCAAGTGTGAAATGCACCTTAAGTAGATAAGAAATGAGTAGGTAGCTAAAAGGATCCATAGATGGGAAGGGGAGTAAGGAGAAAGCTAGGTCAGCAGGGTGGGTAGGTAGGTGGGAGGGTAATATGGATGTCAGATGGTTTTGAACCAAACTTTGTAATTTGACATATAATGTTATTTTTCCTGTAGCCACTTTGTTTTATTTATTTGTTATTTTATTTTATTTTATTAACACAAGAGCAAACCCACCTGAGAGGCTATTGGCCAAACTTTGGCCGTTGACCGGCCTTTTGGGGCAGCTCCTCCAGGCTTGCCCTGAAAATAAATGTGATTTGGCTTCTTCCTGTGGAGCCTCCCAAATGGGCCTACATAACACTGTGCAAGTGCCTTGACTTAATTATTATCTGGCTAAATGTTTTCTAAGCTGACCGCCCGGGGAAGTATGCTCTTGACTTGGGTAAATGAGCACAAGTCCACAACCCATTCCCAGGCGATAGAAGGAAGTATGAATTTGCCTAAACCCTAAACCCAGTGTTTTTTTTTTTTCCATCTGGCACATGTTGCCCAGTTGGCTACTTGGTAGGCCATCTGGGCGGTAACTAGACTTGTCGAACTTGTTTGCTACTTAAGATCTGTTCACACCAACTGATAGCAGAGTTGGTAAATGGTTTTTAAGTTAACAATGTTCATATAGATCAATCTCTGTCAGCAGTTAGCTAACGTGGATTTCCTACGTGGCACAATAACAATGTGTTTATCAATGTGTGACAGCCCAATGTTAGGATACAAACATGGAGGTAAAAATCTTTCAAAATCTTAGATTCTTGTTTGTTTGCAACCCTATCAACACAGCTACACTAATAGTTTGAGAAATAAGGTGGTAAACTAGCATCACAACACCATGATTGTTTTGCTCCATTGTAACTTGAAGGAGCATTTTGTTTTGTTGAACCTTGAAGAGGCACTTTGTTGCATTGAAACTTGAAGAAGTTTGTAGAAGCTACAAGATCTTTGAATGATGGCATCAAGAGCACATTCAGGAGTGCATTTAAGAACAACAAATTTGTAAGCACCAATAGCAACTTCACAAATTTTGACAGCAAGTTTTCAAGCACTAACAACTTCACAAGTTGAAGTGCGAACAAGAACACAATTCAATGTAGGCAGATCAACAAGCGATTGAGATAGAGGTAAAGGTCAAGGTGGTGGTAAAACGGGTCACAATGCCAATGACAAAGAATTAGCATATCCTTGGCAAAGGCATGGCAACTAGGAACGTACAAAGGTGTTAGTGTTCATTTCTTGCAAACACATAGAACACATAGCCTTGAAGGAGCATGTTGATCTGTGAGCACAAATGATTATTGCCATGCAACAATGGGAGAAGATTATAAAGATATGCAAATTTTCACAAAATGGAACAATGTGCAAAGGTAAGTGGAAGTTTCTCAATTCTAATTACAAAAAAATTGTTGAATATCACAAAGGTACTGGGAACCATATTTAGTTTTGAGATCTAGTGTTGAAATAGAAGGAAAGGTATCATTTATCTCATCAATTTTGTCGAAATTTTTATGATTTGATCGAAGAATATCAAGGGGAAAGGAATATGACTACTCCATTGCACTCGAGAGACATCAATGTTGAAGGTGACAAAATTTGCAAATCAACACGTACACAAGTTGCACATGAGACACAAGATGACAATGAATGATGTTGAATTGTAAAAGAATGCAAATGAATTTCAAAATTAACCGATTCCAAATGTTTTTAAGGTGCCAAGAAATGTAAGTATCATGGATTTGTTTCAAAAAAACACAAAACTGCTAACAACAATAATCGATGACCATTTATATATGGGGCCAATCTTCCTAATTCTCCTATAACACTTGCACATGGCAACATTGTAATCAAGAGAAAACATAATAATGTTTTTTTCTCTTATCATTGACTTTACAAATAAAAACAACAAAATTCTTAATTCAAAATCTTGCTACAAACATTCAAATTCAATTAATTGACATTCGAACTTTCAATTCAATTTAGAATCTTGATTTAACATTTAAAATCAATTTGACATTTAGGCTTTCAATTTACAATTTTGCTATAATGTTCATGTATCATTCTACCTGTCTCTGATTCTAATGCAATGTGCACCATGTCAAAGTCAAACACCAATGGAAATAAAACTATAAACATTCTTTCAACATCATCTACGAATTTGTGGTCTCTAGTCCCCCAAGTAGTTTGTACAATGAACATGATACCTTAATACTAATTGGAATTGCACACTTGTAATTCATGTCTTGCTTTTTCATTTTGTATTACAATTTCTCAATCAATTATTTCACAAATGACCTACTCATTTAAAAATGTTCAATCCATCTCATGTTGACTTGTTGGAAACCAAGAATATGGTGTCGTTGATTTGGTTTTAACCCAGTCACTTAAGTATTGATTCAATAACAAATTATACGCATAAGAGATCTTAAAATCATGAAGAATTAAAGCATTCAAAAATGTTTCAAAAACAAACCTGCAACTGTCTATATCTACATCAAAAGGAAACAATTCCAATCCAAGCCCTATGAAATCAAAAAAAGTGGAGTTGGACTCCCTTTGGAAATGATCAAGAATGAACAAATCTTGTGCTTGGATTACAGGTTGGAAAAATGAACAAGCATAAAGATTTTCAATGGCCTCATTAGGTTGAGTAAAAATTGGATTAAAAAAAAAACCTTCCAACACCTTATCATAAGCTTTAGCAAAATCAAGTTTCAAAAAGACAAGGAGCTACTTGGTTTGTTTTGCCTGGTCAATTGTTTCTCAAACCAAAACCACATTATTTAGAATGTATCTAAAAGGTAGGAGGGTGGTTTGATCCCTATGTATCACTTCCATGAGTAAAGACTCTACGTGTAATTGAAGAGCTTTTGCATATATTTTGTAAGCAATGTTTAAGAGAATAATTGGCTGCCAATTACCTAACTCTTTTTTATCTCCAAATCAAAAAATTAAAGTGATGAGACCTTCGTTGACTCCATTGGGAAATTCCCCCTTGCTAATCGATTCATGTACCATCCTATAGTACTGTCACAAAAGAAAAAAAATTGAACTTTCAAGATCCCCACAACCAATTAATTTGAGTCACACAATAGCACTACTATTTAAGCTCATATTAACCTTACTATATGAATGGTCATTTGACTGGCAAAAACTTTGCTAAAATAAAACTTTTTGAAGCATAATATGTGGCTCATCCACCCATACCCCCTATTCGGGCCTCTATCCTTACACATCCAAAATAAAATGATAAATTTTAATGACCGTATTTCCTCATTTCCCAGCCATAAACAAGAAAAAATGTACAGGATAGAGTGCAAGACTATCAAAATGTCATCACTTGGGCCAACCATTGCAAGTTGCCAGTCAAAATGTCATTTTCTTTTATTGATGATTATATCAGGATCATATTTCTAAGCTCAAATTGAGTTTCACACTATTTGATTAGTATACTTCATCGAAAATGTAATGTACAGGTCATTTTCTTGTTGTAGGTGGAGATGCTCTAAGAATCACTTCAACCATGCAACAATATTTGAGACATTTCACACTGTCAAATTAAATATTTACCTTTCCTCAGCAATAAACATAGTGTAACATATATATTGTGTTTATTGCTGAGGAAAAGTAAATATTTAATATGTCGGCCAGATGTGGGCTTAGCCTAAGTAAAGCCCATTTCCAAACCACTGTGACCCGGACTTCATCCAAATTTTGACGTAAGAGCATCCCCACCGGTGCTTGGTATGTGACCCTGCACATTAAAATCTGACTGTGAAAAGTCGACATATGCCAGTTTGGCTCTGGAAAATGGTTTTTCTCCTGCCTATTTGTTCAGTTTGCTGAGGCTGGGCAAAAGGGCAGCAAAGTTGCGCACCTACTAGAGAAGACTGTAATAAATATGATCTGACTGCTGCACCCTATTTTTGATTGGCCAATCATAATGATTTGTCCAGGTGGTTTACTATTAGTGGCTCCCACCGACTTGCAGTCCCCATTTCAGTTTTATGGATGGGGTTGCTAAAAGTTAAGTAACTAAACGTCGATGTGAGAAATATTTTTGCAGGTCACAAACTCAGCACCAGTGGGGACACTCTAAGGCCCACTTTAGACAAGGGTCTAGGGTCCAATTTCCTAGGAACCAATTTGGACTTATTTGAAGCAAATTGAATCCTTGAGTTGGACTCTACCTTGGTCCCTAGCCTGATTCTTGGTTCTCCAAATCAAGAACTCTCATTTTAGCACTGTTTTTTGGTGTCAACCAATTGATTTTCCCTCCAAAACAGATGCCATGTAAGTTTAGCCTCAATTTGCCACTTTTTGGTCTTGAACCCTCGACTAAAGGCCTTGGGACCAATTTAAAGCTTTTGACCAATAAGATTGCTTGAATTTATTTGTTCCTGGACCTTGGACCCTCGTCTAAAGTCGCCTTAAGGACAATTTTATCGCTACAGCACTAACACTACACTACTTCCACCATCAAAATGAAAGTGCAATCCTCCTAGAAGTTTCTTTTAAACCAAGGGGCAACTACTTCATTGCTTTTGCCTCAGAGGACGTTTCCCCATGAAAGGATGTTTCTGTTATTGTCAATAGATCAATGAACTATGTGGTCAATCTCCTATGAAATCTCTCCCAAGGAAGACATGGGCCTACTATAGCTCATAAGCTTGTGCAAGTGCCATCATATACGATAATGGCCACAGAATTGTACAAGAAGGTTTAGGGTTTAGTTCACACTCTTATGCTTACACAACCCCCTTCTCAATCCAAGTATGTAGATAGATTTATCATGGTATTTTTCATCTAAACTCTTTAAGTATCATCATTTATGTCTCAAACAATGAGCTTTCAGTTTCATGATATAATGTTAAATAATTGTAATTTTTAACTTTATATTATGTCAAATTTCATGCCAAAATTCTCTATTGGAAATTTTTTAACTCAACACATACACTTGAAACAAATTGACCATTGACCAATCCTCTTGAGTTGTAGTTTTTGCTTTGCACATTATTCAACCTTTGAAAGAAGTGGTAGCATTAATAACAATGTTTTGAAAAATGCAATAAAATAAAATCATTTTGGTGTATGTTGTCAACAACAATTTTTTATTACTACTGAACATATGTGGCCTTGTTAAGTTGAACACTGGAAACATTTTAATTATGAAGTTGAAGTGTCTTGGGATGACTGATCTACTCCCAAGAGAACATCACGAAAGAGGATAAAAACAATGTTTAGAAAAATATGATACATTTGATGGCATTATGAAAATCGATAATTTTTTCTATTGTAGTTCCACAATGGATGTACCAAATGACTTAATTAGTGTGATATGTGGAAGATTATTGAGATTTGCCTACATTACACCTTTTGACCTTCATGTCCACAAATCTAAATCCCAATTCTTTATAAAAAGTTATATTAATGATATAACGCTCCACACAATAAAGGAAACAAATTGTGGCATATCCAAACAATGGATGAAAATTTTAGTAATTAACCATGTTTATCTTGTGTTGGATGGCCATTAGTGAGGGCATGCGAAGAAACCTAGAGAATGTGTGATTATTTTGAAATTGGTCTTAATATGGAACATATTTTCCAAACAAAAAAGATATAAGAGTCAATCTTTTAAGAAATATGTGTCATAAAAGACTAAGTTGATTCTTAACAACAAATGTTACCAACAACCATATATGGGTACCCAAAAAAATCAGCAGAATTTTCCATCCAAGTACTTACACAATTTTCAAAAAGACCAAGAAATCTATATATGGTTGAAATTGTGAAGTACACGAATTGCGAGAAGATGCTCAATAACTTAAAAACCCAATGTTAAACCATGTTCATGTATGTTCTACACATTCTAGTTCACTTCAAAATCTTGAGTTTGATGAGTATAAAACAATTTGGAACAAATACATTGGGCAAACCATGTGAGAAATGGCATCACTTGTAGAAACAATATTCACTACTTGTCCATGAAAGCAAAACCTACATCGGCACCCTATTGAAAGTTGTTGGTGGATGGATGTTCATAGGTATCACCAAAGTACGAAACATCTAAAAGTAGTTTATACAAACACAGAGGTTGATATGCAAGTTTGATATGCAACGATCCGGTACCACAACTAACTAAGCAGGTTTGTGATCAAAAGTCAAGATCAGACCAACATGGGCTTAATACACAGTGTTGATGCCTAAGGTTGTCCTTGTTCCTTCACCACTCAGCCAACTATTTTTGTCCTCCAAGGGCTTGTTTATTGCCCCCCTCCAACCAACATAGTTTGTTGGGCCCGACAGGAACTATCGCATTGGATCCAACTTTTGGAAGTTTTGCCTTATTAGAACCAGTTTCACATTGGGTGAACCAGTTTCACATTGGGTGAACCAGTTTCTTTGATGAAAGAAGTGTTTAGATTGGAACCGATTGTTTTGGTGTTCAGAGTGTGGACACAGTAGGTAGATGCACAACATCTTAATCTATTGGCAGGGCCAGCATGTTTTTGATGCCTTGTTCTTGGCAGAGTGGAGAGGACTTTGTTAGCAGCTGAGCAGATATGCAAGCAAGTCTTCACTTCAGCCTCTGTGCAGACCAGAAGTCTGGCTGTCAGAGCGCACCTTCTTGTGACCTAGCGGTCATTTTGCAGTGCATGTGCACAAGACCTTCATGGTATTCACTTGGCAAAGTGATAGTGAACTCGAATCAAGAATTGTCATTGTAGTAAAAACTAATCAATTACAACTAGCCAAATTAGAGAGGATCTCTCATTGCATCAACTGATGAACTCTAACAAATGTTTAAAACCCCTCTTACAAACTCCTTAACTTACTTTTGGTGAACCTTGTGCACCCAAGGTTGGTTGAAGCACACAAGGCTCACCCAAGGTTAGTTAAGGAATTGTTATTGTAATAGAAACTACTCAATTACAACTAGCCAAATTAGTGAGGCTCTCTCACCACACAAGGCTCACCCAAGGTTAGTTAAGGAAATGTTATTGTAATAGAAACTACTCAATTACAACTAGCCAAATTAGTGAGGCTCTCTCACCGCATCAACTGATGAACTCTAACAAAGGCCACTTTTCCTTTTGAGAGTTGAATGGCCTGTCAAATTTCTTCAAGAAATCTCCGACGAGACTTGAAATCCCTCTTACAAACTCCTTAACCTACCTTCGGTGATTCTTGTGCACCCAAGGTTAGTTAAGGAGTTGTAATTGTTGCATGGATATTAGAAAGTGGCTAACTCTGAAAATGATCCCAAGGATCCATTCTTTGAGTTAGTGGTGGGTTAATTTGTGTTGTATGTCCTGGGTTGGCTGTAGCGAAAATTAGAGCAAACTTGTGATTGGAGTTTTTTTGTGTCATTTTGTTTGTTCTTTTGGGTCTCGTTTCCTCCTTGTTGTAAGTATGTGATTATTGGAAGAAAAACGTTTGACAAGTTTACATCATAAAAACGGTGTTTAGAAACCTAATGCTCAGTTTGAAAAACCCACTCAATCATATTTCACTAACCAACTAACCGTGTCCTTTTTCAATTAATCTAAGGAGCTGAGTTTGAAAACCAACCTTGTGGTGAATGGATGGATTTAACATTTAGGTTATAACATGTCCTCACACCAACTACTTTTTTTTTGGTCTACAAAAACAATTTTTCAGTTCACACAAGTGCAGAAGGGGAAACTTTTTTTTTCACTCAAGTCAGATTACAAAACCCAGATGCATGTGTCTGTGGATGATTTTCATCCTTGGGCAATGGTGGTAGTTGAGAAATAATGTGACCAAATGGGTTTAACAACAAGTGCTGGCTGGCACCAACTACTCTTTTTTTTGTCTAACAAAAAACATATAATATGGACTTCATATAATTAAGTGCTTTGGCAGGCCTTGGGTTAACCAGCACCCAGGTTAATACCATGGTAAAATTTTCATAATCCATTTAAATTATCCCTAAATATTACAAATATCCCATGCTTAGGCTAAATCAGGGTCTCTGAGTTCAAATCTAACATTTTTTGGGCTTAATATGGCCACTATGAGGCCTCACTCAAGTGTTAAGAAAACTTGAAGGTCCCCAAATGTGGAGTGCTGGTTCACCCTGGCCTTGGGCAGCTCCCAAAAAAAGGAGAAGGGAAAAAAAATTAAATTTGAGGTTAGATTACCAAAACCAATACAAGCACCTCATGGATGAGGTTCATCCAATTAGTTGAATCTGTTACTTTTTTCATTCATGAATGCAATGATGTCAGTTGAGAGCAATGTGACCAAATGGGTTTTAACAATATATGCTGGCACCCACCAACTATATTTTGCCTAACAAAAATAAATAACTATATAATAATAAGTGCTTTGGAAGCTCCAAAAAAGGGGATGAGAAAAATTAAACTTAAGGTGAGATTACAAACGTCATTGCAAGCTCCTCATGAATGAGATTCATCTATTAGTTGAATCCGATGCTTCTTCATCCATGAACTTCTCACAGTGGTGTCAGGTGAGAACAATGTGACCAAACTGGGTTTAAACAACATGTGCTGGCACCAACTACTTTTTGTCTAACAAGAAGTTACACTATAAAATTAAACTTGAGAGTGATATTACATAAGCAATACAAGCTCCTCATGGATGATATTCATCTATTTGTTGAGTGTGATGCTGCTTCATCCATGAAGGCTGTCTTCGTCAGTTGATAATCTTGCCGCGTGGCTGGAAGAGGTACTACGCCGCTTCTGCGCGTAGTCTCCTGTTGTTGCACTCGTGAGCTGCGCGAGAAAGCGGGCGTTGTTGCAGAAGAGAGATCGGCATATGGCTGCCAGTGAGCAACAACTCCCGCGTCTTCTTCGCCACGTTTAATGGGCAGAAGAGGATGATGAAGGAAAACCTGGAAATAGCTGCAGCATTGCACAGGCGGAAGAAGAAGTCGTAGAGGAGGGAAAATAGAAGAAGAAAGAGATCAGATCCGAAGCCAGGAGTGTGGGAGGAGTGGACACTAGGTAGTGGGGAGGGAGAAGAGTAAAGGATCCACAGATGGGGAAGAATGGTAGCTGCATGCAAGTCTGCTTCCTGTTGCTGGTGGTGTATGCAGCAGCAGTAGAAAGAGTCGTGTGGGCACAGACTACTAGTGCACCACCTTACGTGCCTGTGGACAACATTCTCATCAGCTGTGGATCTTCCACAAATGTGACAGTTGATGGAGGACGTGTGTTCCAGGCGGACAACACGGCCAACACGCTAGCATCAGGAGGTGTTTCTGCATCCATCAGTCAGCCGAGTCCTAATCTGTTGTACCCAACTCTCATGCAGCAAGCGCGCTTCTTCACCACCAACTCGTCTTACACTTTCACTGTGACGCCCGGAAGGCACTGGATCCGTCTCTACTTCTACCCTTTTGCTTTTGCAAACTGGGCGGCCAATGCTTCTCTGTTCTCGGTGACGGCCAACCAGTTTGTGCTGCTCGACGACTTTCGACCTTCGAGTTGGACCACACCAGACTTTCCTTCTTTGTTCCGTGAGTATGCTGTCAACGTGAGCTCTGAGTCTCTGGTTCTAGGTTTCGATCCAGCTCCCGGCTCTTACGCGTTCATCAACGCGTTGGAAGTGGTATCGATGCCTTCCGATCTCTACTCCGACGATGCATCACTGCTGGGACAAGCCGGATCCATCACGCCTCTAGGGTTGGCAGATTGTGCCATACAGGCCATGTTTCACATCAATGTGGGTGGAGCGAGTGTGAGCCCGCAGAACGACTCCACCGGAATGTGGCGAACATGGCAGCCTGACGATCTCTTCATCTTCTCGGCAGCTGTAGGAACGACTGGGCATGTTCCTGTGACCAGTATCGAGTACCCCACGACTCTTCCCGAGTACATTGCTCCCGCAACTGTGTATGCGACGGCTCGCGACATGGGAGGCAGTAACACCATCAACCAAAACTTCAATCTCACTTGGATCTTCCCTGTAGACTTGGGATACACTTACTTCGTGAGGCTTCACTTCTGTGAGATCTTCTTATCTGCCATCAACCAGCGTGTTTTCAATGTCTACATCAACAACCAGACTGCAGACACAGCTATGGACATCATTGCCCTAACAGGGCACCCAGATTGGCCTTTGTACCAAGATTTTGCAGTGCCCATGTTCAAGGGTAGCAGTGAATTGTGGTTGCAGATTGGACCCACACCAACATCCACCTCACAATACAGAGATGCCATCCTGAATGGGGTTGAGATTCTTAAGTTGAACAACTCAGATGGTAGTCTGTCAGGTGTGAATCCTTCTATCATTGTCACCAATCCAGATGCATCCCCTGCAGTGACAAAAGCTTCTTCATCATCATCCTCCAGTGGAGCAGTAGTCGGTGCAGCTGTAGGAAGTTCGATTGCTGCGGCACTGCTGAGTGTGTGCATTTGCTACTACTTCTGTTGCTCTCGCAAGTCCAAAGTATTTGCCAAGCATGCAGCAAGAGGATGGCAACCAATGCCGCAGGTGGGAAGTTCGGATACCACAACTACTACTACTACTACTAATCAAAGCAAGATCATCTCCTCATCACACAAAAGTGGGACAGGTAGCTACATCTCATCATCTGCTGCTGGAAGCAGCAGTCTTGGAAGGTACTTCACCTTCGCAGAGCTTCAAGAGGCCACCAACAACTTTGATGAGAGTTGGATTCTCGGAGTTGGTGGCTTTGGCAAGGTGTACAAGGGAGAGATTGATGATGGCACAAAAGTTGCAGTCAAGAGAGGCAACCCTAGGTCAGAGCAAGGTCTGACTGAATTCCAGACTGAGATTGAGCTTCTGTCGAAGCTTCGCCATCGACATCTTGTTTCTCTCATTGGCTATTGTGATGAGCACTATGAAATGATTCTGATCTATGATTACATGGCCAATGGTCCTCTGCGCGGTCACTTGTATGGTACAGAGCTTCCCTCTCTTTCATGGAAACAAAGGCTGGAGATTTGCATTGGTGCTGCTCGAGGTCTTCATTACTTGCACACAGGTGCAGCTCAGAGCATTATCCATCGTGATGTGAAGACAACCAACATCTTGCTGGATGAGAACCTTGTGGCCAAAGTTGCAGATTTCGGACTCTCCAAAACTGGGCCAACATTGGAACAGACCCATATTAGCACAGCTGTGAAAGGGAGTTTTGGTTACCTTGATCCTGAGTACTTCCGTCGCCAGCAGCTGACAGAGAAATCAGATGTATACTCTTTTGGTGTGGTTCTTATGGAGGTTCTTTGTGCGCGGCCTGCAATCAATCCAACTCTTCCACGGGAGCAAGTCAATATTGCAGAATGGGCAATGCAGAAGCAGAAACAAGGACTGCTGGCAACTATCATGGATCCATGCTTGATGGGCACTTGCAACCCAGCATCACTGCGAAAGTTTGGTGACACAGCTGAGAAATGCCTCCAAGAACAGGGTATCGATCGACCAGCTATGGGTGATGTTTTGTGGAACTTGGAGTATGCTTTACAGCTGCAAGAGAACTCTCTGCAACCCAACCTGATGGATGCAAGCACAGAGTTGGGTTCTCTCATCCCTGTAGCTGTGCCTACTCATCCTATTGATGATGATGATGATGATGATGATGATGATACATCAAAAGTGACAGGTATCAGTGAAGCTCACAGCTTTGGCAGTGTTGATGATTTGGAGGATGCATCAGCCAGCGCTGTCTTTTCACAGCTTGTTAATCCACAGGGAAGGTGACGGGGATTTTTTTTTGACTCAGTTGATTAGTCAGTTGTTTGCAAAAGCTGAGCCTATACATGCTGTTAAAGAATCAGCATGTTTCAAGTTGGAGGAGATGAGGAGGAGCCCGGGATTGGTCAGGGTTTTGGGATCATGAAGTTGTGGTTCTTGACTCTTGGGCCACAATCTCCTCCTGCCACACTTCCAACAGCAATTTGGTGTGTGTACTGATGGTTTAGAATCATGTGTAGGATGATATTAAGCTTGTCAGTGCACTGATGACAGTATTATCACATAAGGACTGCATCCTCCTATTTGGTGTGGAGATGGCTGTTCCAAGATGAACTAGACATAGTGATTTTAGGTTTTTCTTTCAACACCATTTTATCTTCCAGGGTTAGGGTTTGCCTTCATGCCCTTCAATGCAGATACATGTGCAATTTGTGAGCAACAAATATTATTGTTGGTAAGAGTGTACATTATCACCAAACAAGGCAATCTTTGCTTCTGATCAGTCTCCAAAACAAGTAATAAGGTTTTGCATGAACAACATCCCACCCTTTGTGTTGTTGAGATGGGAAAGTTCATTTAATCTGAATCTGCTTCTTCACACACCCATTGTGTTGTATCATGGAACTCAGCCAGCATGGCTGTATGTGTGAGCTGCCTCGTTGCACCCTCAACTGTGGTCTCATGGGGTGCCTTTCCATGCAGTTCACCCAACCACACTGTTCAGATCTCATTTGTCACTATCACAGAATGAGAAAGGGTTCCAGGATTCATAAGATGTTGCTGGGATTTCTGTAGTGTATGCAGAGGGCACAGTACACAGCACATGGTCTAATTGTTCCTGTACTTTCAGCAAAATGGCATTCCGTTTCTGAAAACACCTCCCCCCATTTCTTTCTCTTTTCCCCCCTATGATGCCCACCCAGTGTGTACCTGGCAGGTATCATGGGAAAAAATGACATGGGTCTTCAGTAAAGCCCTTGGCCATGGGCTTCACGAGTATCAGGCCCACAATCTCCGCCTTGCTGGGGCCCTTTTTTCAGTCTATCTACTCTGGCCAAAGGCATTGCCTAGCACTTTTGCAACTTTTGGCAACATTAGACTGGAGTCGAGTGTCACTTTGCAGTTAATGTGGTAGGCACATGACAGCATGAAATTCAGGTACACAAGTTGCTTGAATCATATGCTATCCTTCCTGACTGCCCATGATGGTAGTCATTATCCATAATCATGTCCCAACTGCAATGCCCTGCTGTAGCCCACATGATGTGACCCACCCATCCTCCAGAAGTTATCTGGCTACCAGGAGCTTACCAAGAGCTTTTGAAAGGACCACAGGAGGGCTGCTAGAAGTCTGAAATGCACAAATCTTGAAGAGTACTATTCTTCAAATCCTTCAGCTGGTGTGCTTTTGAAACCATTTGCTAAAGCATTTTTTCAAACTGCAACCCATGGTGGATAGGAAAGCAGAATAGTAGGAAATTGGAATCATGATTTCAATCAATGTTGCCTGCACCCAATCCCTCCAAAGTAGCCTGTCACAGAAGGAAGAATCAAATTCTGCTCCTTTATGGCCCAGTGTAACAAAATCCCTTGTGGGTTCACTGCGCATAGGGAAATTGGACTCTAACCAAAGCAGCTCATAGCAGGGGATTGGCAAAACTCGCAGGAGGAGTGTGGGCCCAAGCTTCCGTGACAAGTTCATGTTCCCAACCTTATTCACAACATGACTACATAGCTCATAAATGCCTTAATTGCAACCTCGTCCTTGAGCATGCATGCAAATATTTACACATTGTGCATGCTCTCACCTATTTATTCCAAACTCCTACTTCTTCCAGACACCATTTTGGTCTTTATAGTCCTTCATCCCAATTCAAATGGTTTCCTCCCTCTTTTTGTGGATGATTATAAATTGGATCGAGATTTCAAGCTTTCTTATGATTTTTTTTAAGTTGGCATTCCATCACATGCTATGTTTGTGTGGTAGTGATCCTTCTGTAGCCTATTAGTGTTTGAACAACTTCAAGATTATTTTAGTTTGGAAGACTCTACAAGCAATTTCTTTCAATTGTTTCAACTTTGTTCTCACATTGCACAAGGCCATATTCACCTTCACATTGTGGACGGCCCAACTTCTAGCTATGGTCAAGCCCTCCAACAAGGTTCATCCAATTGCTATAAAAGGAATGTTGTATGGCCTTGTCTATATGCCTTCAATTTCAAATAAATTTTTCAATAAATTTTTCCTTTCACCAATTTGGGGTGACCATAAAAGGCTAGTGCAAAGCAATGGTCCATGGCATCTAATTAACATTTGATTTGCACCCTAATTGGGTCATTCTTCAAGTGGATACAATAGATGCTTTCAACTTAGTGTCATGAGGAGTCATGTTTCAAGAACTTTGTGCTAGAAGAGATGACATTGCTTTGTTCATTCCCTTTGTTTGCACATTATATACATTCAAATATCCCTTATATTATAATCATTGCAATTATGATGGTGATGTTAATGTCATTCTATGAACATCAAGGTGACCCTTTAGGCAGGCCATTGTTTAGTTTGGCACATATTAGGGCATTATGATCTCTAACCAATCATTTACTTGCATGTTTATTTTCAACTATTGCACATGACACTCATATTATTGGTATTCCTTCTATTGTTTCATTAACATTTGAATACATAGAAACCCAACTTCATATAATATGCCTTTTTCTCCAACCTCAGAAATGTGTTGTATGGTCCTTATTTGGTATAATATAGACTTTTTCACCCCAACATTGTTTAACAACCCCTCAGACAATACTAGAATATTAAAAGTTCCAATGGGTTCACCTTTATTCACATTATCCTTTATTGAAGAAATCTTGTTGGGAAATGTTTAGCATGCAAACTTGCTTCTTGTGTTAAAAGGATGTTTAGGTGGCTATTGAGATTTTGACTCATTATTTTGTGTTGTCAAAGCCCCCTTGTTTCACATTTCTAAACTTCTTTTCATCATTTGGTTTTTTTTTACCCAAGTTTTTGGGTGCCCTTTAGGTCCAAGGTTTTTTGATAACCCAAATTGTCTTTCAACTTATAAACATAAAAATTAAATGTTGGGAGGCATAAGGCTCATTTGGTTTACTACCATCACCCTATGGCATATTTAAGGAATTAGTCCCAAATAACTTCCACCATAACTCCTAGATTGTTTGTTCGATCAATGTCATTTCCCCTCAAGAGGCTTAGTTTGAATTGATGACAAACCTTCCTTTTTAATAGCAATCAAGAGTGGTCTATGAACTTTTGCCCACACATGGAAATTTTCCATCATTTGAGCAATTTAAATTGTTTAATAAGTGGTTTAAGGTAAAAACACACTACAAAAGGGCCAACTTCATAACACATACCTAAATATACACCTCCAAAATATGTTGCATTTAATTTTGGGTCTCACTTTTGGTGTTTGGGCTTTATATCTTGGTTTTCACAAAGTTAATGTTATATAATATTATTTTAAATAAATAAAATTAAAATATTAAATTCAAGGAATAATGGATATATTTATGGTATATGTAATATAATAAAGCTCATTTCTTACGTTAAACTACACTAATTTTTGGTTTGAATTAATCAAACAAAAAACATTTGAAATGAAAATTTTTAAAATGACCCACCTCACATTTCTTGTAAACTAACATTTGAAAATGATTATTTGTTAAAAAAAATATTTACCACATACTTATATGGTCATCACCTAAAATAAACCCATATTTGAAATGATAATTATCAAACTTTTCACATGGCTCATAAACCTATTCTATGGAATCACAATGTTTAATAAATACCACAAATTTCATGAGGGTCAAAACTTGTAGCTAGGAGCCAAAAGGATTACTTTGGAAAAGGACTACATGTTTTATTTTCCCAAAATAAACTTTTAAATGCAAATGAAAATTTGAATAATTTTTTTTATAAATTGTTCAAAAAAATACTTAAATTTTCTTCAATGCATCACATTTTATTTAACATTATTGAATAAATATGAATTTCAAAAAGTGTGCATATTCCTTACAAATTTAATGTTTCATTTTGAAAAATGATCAAAATTTTAAATCATCACAAAAAATTATATTTTCACATTCTTTAGTTTTATTATATTCTAAGCTAATAATTTTTCTTAATACATCATATACATTATAACCCTTTTATATGTGGTAAAAAAGTCTTGAAGCTTTGAAATTTTTGAGTAATTTTGAAACATTCTTCAAATTTTTAAGTTTTGGAATTCCAAATTTTGAAAATATAAGTGTTTTTTTAGTGTGGCTAATATGTTTTTATCATCTATATTTTTTTCAATGAATTTTTTTATATTATATGAGTCCTTTTGATAGTCCTTTGCAAAATTGACTCCATCTAACATCATAGGTGTACATTTTCAAATGTTTTAAATTAAAACCAAGACTTAAAATTGGACCAAATGATTTTTTACTTTAAGTTCCTTGACATTCATATGAAGGGAAAAAAATTAACTTGTCATGATTATTATGGTTTAAATGGTAATAAATAAATAAATGTTTGATTTAACTAATTATGTCTAACATTTGACACCCTTTTTGGCTCCTAGTTACATGTTTTGACCCATGAAAAACTCATTTCAATAATTTCTTGAATATATTTGTATTATTTACTATGTTGTGACCTACATTTGTTTTGTGCAAATACATTCTAACATCACATCATATGAAATTTAAAAGTGTAATTTATTTGGCATTTGATTTCTTTTGGTTTTGACCTACCATAATATGCGAAAAAATTGTGAACATCCTTCATAATAATGACATGGTTCAATTTGAAACATGTTACCTTTGAAAAATAGTACAATGTGACAACAATCTTCCCCACCCCAAATGTGTTTTCATCCTTCATCTAGCTAGGATTTCATTTTAATGTATCACATGCCTTCCAAGATGCTCTTTGAAAAGATGTAAGTAATGTTCACTAAGTTTGCCTCCTTTCATGTTCTAGTCTAGCATTGCAACTCAAATTCACTTCCCAATGTTTCATTTTCTTTTGCAATATTTTTCACATTGCTTCAAACTTGATTAGGATTCCCCATCCTTCAATTGCAAGTTTCATGTGTGTGTACATAAACCCATTAATCCAATGGGTGTTCACTTTTGTGACATGCTCAAAACAATAAGTGTTAGTGATGGTTTTGATGCGGTTTGGGTGTTCATCGCCGCTAGGTTCTTGTCTACCAAACTACACATAGTAACACATACCCAAGTAGTATATACATGTTACAAGCTGCAAACTACTACCAATAAGTAATGTGACATATGGAACATTCATACAGAAACACCTTGTGATCATGAATTAATGTGGTGTGTATTCACAAATATGAGTACATGAGTATCATTGTCCTAGGTTGTTTGGTAAAGACTACTCCTTGCCTACCCTTATATCTCCATTCTTTTCCATGTCTCCTCAAATCTTCAAATAACTAAGCCTACATTGTTCCTTGAATTTGTTAGGTAAACGTGTTGATAGTTGAACCTAGTAGGTCCTACTAAATATCACCCTATCGAATATCGGTAAGGTGTTTACCCTAGTTTGGTTATAACTTAGTTTAGTAGACAAACTGCTTAGTTTTGGTAAGGTCTTTATTGAAACTTTTACAACTACACACGACTCCCTATTTGGTAGATGTTATATTCCTAACATCATCCCCCCCCCCCAAAGGACCTTAGTGTCCACACAAGGTCATCAAATTCCTGAGTAAATTTATTCCTTGCGTGGAGCTACTACCCAACTTCAAAAGATGTTGATTGGGGTTAAAAAGTCGTCAATATTGTCATCAAAATCAACATCTAATGTAGAATTTTCCCCCGGCACTATTCACAATAGAAACTTTCAATATGCATTGTCCTTCTTTAGGACCAGTGGATGTGGCAAGCATTACTAAAATTCGCACGACATTAGATTCCTTGAGTTTCTATGAAGCTATCTTACTAGATGATTTGTGTTAAAAACAGCAGCGTGTAATTTTGTCAAGGTCCTTTCGAGATGCGCTTTGGCCACATGCAAATTTGGCCCCTTTATTGTGCAACACTAGCTTATTGATGTCATTGATTCCTTTGCTACATCCTTGATTACATAACTCTCCAGTAGATCTTCTAGCCTTTATGCCCACAACCGTGTCTCCATGGAGTTTTACTTCACCTTCTTCTCAATGGTATCCAGTATAGGGTCCCTTTTAACCATGACAAAGGTCGGCTTGTGATTAATTGCCATGGTGTGCTTCAGGTAGTACTTGTTATACGCCACTTCCAACTTGCAGTAATATCGCAATGCATACACACCCAAACAACCAATCAAATGTTCCAACACACCATACCCATGGCCATCATTAAAAACAATGTAGCCACAAAGAATGTTGTGTTTTAAATACTTTTGAAACTCCCTATCATGTATCTTCCACATGCATTCAAAATCCTTAATGAGAATTCTAGCATTGAGCATTGGTGGAGCCAATCCTACAAAAAAACATGTATGCATGCTGTAGATGAAGTAATATTCTTTCGAATGGGGAATAATTGGTAAAATATACTCTAATTCCTTTAAAATGTGTAGAGTGTCACTTAGGCTAAACAATTTCATTCCCATAACTTCTACATCAAATGTTGGAGGAACAGTCCTTACTCACTCGTTGCAAATGGGAAGACGTATGCGAGTTCGATAGTGGTTTGTCAATGGTGAATGATGTCGTGGTGGAGATTCTTCAGGTGGCTGCTCTAAGATCCTATCCCTTCCCACACTTTCGCCTTCATTATGATTTTTCTCCTCGTTCTTACCACTCCCCGACTATTCCTTCCTCCCAATTTGCTCAGCAAATTCAACGACTATGATTTCGCACACAACATCTTGGTCTTCCTCCTTTTTTTTTTATTTTGTGTTTTTGAACTCTTCTTGCTCCCTCAAGCTTGCATGCTTTACATTAAGTTACATTACCATATCTTGCTTTTTTTAGTAATACAATTGCACCATTGACAACTAGGCTTCAGTAAGGACTGTAGAGAGTTCCTCGCCTTGGTTTTGTAATAGTTGATCAAAAAATAATGCCTTAGTTAACTGCTCCAATGTCAATTCCTTCCATTTCATTGTTTCAACACCTTACTTATCTTCTGCTTTCTTTTGTGTAGCTACTTCCTTCTCTTTGGCACTAGCCAATTGAAGTTGTTCCTCCAAGCCTTCTATACTCTTCAACATAATCTTTTCACACGTTTCAATGGCTCACATGGCGCTATGCTTTTGTCCCTGAGCAGTTATACCTTTGATTCAAAGCTTAGGCACTTGGCATGCCAAGTTTCCTTTTCTATCTACTCATCAAAGAATTTTTGTTCGACCCTCTTCAAGCACCCCATCATTGATTCCATTTCCTCTTTGTGTCTAACCAATGTTGTGGTCAGTGTATTTTCATGATGAAATGTTACATTCTTCATCTCCTCCACCATTTAGTTAAATGTGCTTTCCACAATCGTGAAGTTCTACTACAAAGCCTTCAAAAGTTTCCCTTGTTTCCTTCTCCTCCTTTTGAGTTTTTTCCAACTTCTATTGAGTTTCATGGAGTTCTTGATCCAATTGTCTTTGAGCAAACACAAGCCCTACATTATTTTTTTCCCATTCTTGATTGTGAGTTTAAACTCAAGGAGATCAATTTGGTGCTTAACATGCTTTCACTTGTACAATATTATGCCTTATAAATGTTCTAACTCCAAGGAAAATTCCTAAATTCATTTTCCATAAGACTGTTTCACATCCTTTGCTTTCTTAGTTAATGCATGAACCAGCTCTACTAATTATACCTCCATGGAATCTTCATGTTTTGAAGAGTACCGAACTCCTATCCCTTTTTAACAATAATCAAGTGCAAGGATAGAGTGATCTCTAGCATCACCTATTTGGGTAGGGTCTACTCCTCCTTGAATAAACCCTAGTGCTCCATACTAGACAAACATGCATGCCGAATTTGGTTGGACTACTTCATCTTCCTGTCTATTGATGGTTGTGTTTATTGACATCAACTAGGTCATTAGGACTACTTCTACATTTGGCTAGATTTCATTTTTTTCTCCTGTCGAATTTGGTTGAACATTCTTGGCTTTGAATTCATCAACCTTTGCGATGGTCTCCTCATGAAATGCATCCACCATGGAAATGTCTAACAATATCCCAGTGGACTATTGATCTTGTGAATTTGATGCAGATTTAACCATTTCTCATACCTCTTCATCTTTCAAGATCTCCTTGTGAGGAACACTTCCTTCCCACATTGCTTTTATCAACAGGTATGCTTGCTCTTGCACATGTCCCTTTTCCATAAGTAGAATTTCCACTTGTGATGATGTTGCACCCAAATTAATGCTTACAGATGGAATTGAGGGCACTTGAAGTGTCCTTTTCCTTGTCTTTTTTGGGTGTTGAAGAAAAGTAATTAGGTCCTCTTCATCTTCCTATGTGTATTTTAACACAACATAATATTTTGCCACAAGAATGAGGGTAGGTCTAATTAATTATTCCCTACCTTCATGCCTTCCTATGGACGGTAATCATCTTTTTATGCAATCGTACTTTGAACCATTCAGCCTAATTGACTGTGCCTCTTTCAGTGGCACTAACTATAAACAGTAGAGTTCTTGAGATGTAACGAGTACCTTGTTGAAATGTTGCAACCTCTACTAATGATGTTAGTTGCATCTATATCCCAAAAGTGCGCACCTTCGCAAGGATGTCCCTTAAATCCTACTTGTAATGTTTTTTTTTCCCTCCTTCAAAGTACTTTGACCATTTTTCATTGTACGCTTCTCACGCAAGTATTGCAATCCCTTCTGCTGGTAATTTGAAAATTCAACTAATCTCAAGAAAGTCCAAAGAAATATGTTTACCCCATAGGATGCCTGCTACATTTTGAACTTGGAAATCACAAATAATCTCTTTAATAGTAAGGAGGTCAATAATGTTCCAATCGAATGAACGAAAGTTGTCAAGTTTTGCCTCGATCATCTAGGCATGTTCCTCCTTCTTGGTTCCCCACATTGTGATGTACATGCACACCGAGAAATGAATTTGATCCAACATCACAACCTCGATCTCCACATCTATGTCCTTTGTTTTTTACTCCATTTTCTTTGCTCTAAAAGACAACACAACCTCAAGTTTGTGATTCCCCATTGCTAACTCCAAACATTGTTCCTTATAATAGTTAAATTCTCTATTCCACAACACAAGAATTGTTGTCACTATGGGTGGGCGTACTAGTTGCTTGATCATTCCTATAAAAAAAAAATCCAATCTTAAATGACAAATTGACTCTTCAATTTCTATTTCCTCTTCTTTTGTTTTTTTTGTAAGCCTTCCGCTTCGCTTTGCATGTTAATATTTCCAAACCTTCAAAAAATTATGCTCTAACTCTTCATTGATGTACTTTCTCTTTACAACAGTAAACACTCAAAAGTTTGTAGGCTACAAGGTCTTCTTTATATGTTTCAACTTCTCCCAACGGGTTTACAACAATGAAATGAGGATGGGCGAAATAAATGTTACTCTCAAAATCTGAATTGCTAGGCATCTGTTGCTTTGTCTCCCACTCTAACTTTATATCAAAAGATAACTAGAGTTTTTCTAAAGACGAAGGTGTACACTAGTTGCTCTCTTCCACCCCTTGCACCATTATCCTTTCCTTTTCTCCTCTTCACTATTGCAAAAAGTCCTTGTTCTTCCGCTCATTTTTTCTTTTACTTTGCAAAATAATCGGCCCAAAGATCATCCAATTTGGCTTTTATTACAAGTTCGTTCCAATCATTCAAATAATTTTATTCTTTAAGTAATAACTTTCCATGATGTCAAAACCGTTGTTGCAAATTCCATAAGTAATTATTTTCTTGATGAGTTAGGTACGAAACCGATGGCCATAAAAGTTTATTAGGTGGAATTACTCATGTCCTAGAAATTGGCTTGACTATCGTGTCATAATGAGTGGTTGTGTCACCTTTCTAGTGTTTATGATCAATAATCCACTTTTTAGGTAATGGTGTAATAATTTCCTTGCCATAATTTTTATTGTGTTGCGCCTCACTTTTTCGTTTGTTGAACTTGAACTATTCATAAATTTGCATCCTTTCAAGAATTATTCTTCTTGGTATTGCATTTGGTAAGTTTTTAATTTATTGATATTAACTAGTGATATATCTTCATTACTTAATGTGCTTAATTAAACAATGTTATTATTGAAGGCCTTCTTTATTCAAAATAGGCCAGTCCATAGAAAAAGAAATTTCCCTTCCTTAATTTTGGGATACTTTGGAAGCCACAACACCAAATTTCCATCTTTGAATTAAAAAAAATGTTTTTCATCATTGCTTTGATGTTTTCTTAGTATTTGGATGTAATCAATGTTTTTTCTTGCTATAATTCTCTTTTCATCAAGTTGAACTAAATTTCCCATTTGAACTAATAATGCATTCATCCAACTTCCATCTTTTTCAACAAGTGTTTGGTTGGTTGGGATTATGAATTTGGTAAATAATAATGGCATTAACCCATATACTAATTCATATGGTGTATGTTGTGTGGACACCTTATATGCAATTCGATAGGCCCATAATGTGATAGGCAACATTAAATCCCTATCAATTTGATTAACATTCACCAATTTTGTTATATTTGCTTTAACATTTTATTGGTTGATTTTGCCTGACCATTTCCTTAAAGATAATAAGTGGTGGATTTATGATGTGTAATCATACATTTTTGCACCAATAATTTGATAGAACTATTTATGAAATGGCTTTTTTAATCACTAACCAAGTGGGTAGGACAACCAAATTGTGTAATAATGTTTTCATAGAGAAACTTCGTAGTGTTCTTGGTTGTATTATCTCATAATGCCTTCACTTCCACCCATTTTTTTGTGTAATTTGTAACAATTATAATATATCAGTTTCCAATATAATGTGCTGGAGGTTTTATTAGTCCCATGTAATCCAACCCCCATTTCATAAATGGTTCAAAAACAAGAATTGGTTGTAGTGGACCCTTGCCACTTTTATACGAAGGTGTTAATCGTTGATAGATATCACAAGATTGGCATAGTTCAGCCATGTCTCGTTGAGTTATCGGCCACTAGTAACCTATTGTTAATATATTTTTAATGGTTGTGTTTATACCATAATGTCCTCCTACGAACCCATCATGAAGTTCAATAAGGACAACATTTACTTTGGTAGGTGAAAAATACTACCGAAAGATGCTCTGGTTTTGATTTGTATAATTTTTCTCCATAAAATATATATGGTCTTGATTTTATGGTGAGACATTTTCACTCTTCTTGGGAAACGTCATCTTCAAAATAACCCTATGTAGATATTTTTAATTGAGTTATACCAATTAGTAGTTAATAAGAAAAGAAGAACATTAGGTAATTGATCCTCCACATCAATAATAGGTTCACCATTTTTTAACACATGATAACTCGTTTGGTACAAAATGCACCTTTCCTAATTTATAAATTACTTTGAAATTAAATTCCTGCAATAATAATAGCCATCATGTTATTCGTTCGGTTACAATTGGTTTATTGACTAAGTAAATCAAGGCTAATGGTCTACAAAAAATGTGAAATTATTTCCCAACAAATAATGACATAATTTCTTAATAGCATAAATCATTGCAAGGGTTTCCTTCTCTGTGGTTGAATAATTCTTTTTAGCTCCAATCGTTATTCGATTAGCATAATAAATTGGTTAATCAATGGTATTGTCAGGCTTTTGAGCTAACATTGCTCCAATAACATAATTTGATGCATCTGTGTGTGAACATGGAATTCTCTTGTCTAGTCAAGAACAATAAATACTAATAATGTAGTCAAGGTTGTTTTCATCCATTAGAATGACTCTTCCCAAGCCTCATACCATTAGTAGTGTGTGTCATTTTTCAAAAGTTTGCACATTGGGGCAACTTTAGTGGCAAAATTTCTGAAATATCGTTGATAAAGACTTGTTGCTCATAAAAATCTTTTCAACTTTATCACACTTGTTAAGGTAGGCATATTTGTGATGATGTTTATTTTTCTAGGTCTACTAGTAGTCCATCTTTATAGACAATGTGTCCTAATAATACTCCCGAATTAACACAAAATGCATATTTTTCTAGATTGAGACTTATGCCATTATTTCTACATTGAATCATACATTTCTTAAGATGATTTAAATGTTTTTCTTTTTGTTAATAGACACTAAAATCATCTAAAAATACTTGCATGAAATCGTTAAGATATTCTTTGAAAATTTGAGTAACTATTTTTTGAAAAGTAATTGAAGTGTTACACAATCCAAATGGCATAATGTTGTAGGCATATGCTCCCCATTTAAAGATAAATTATGTCTTCTTTTTATCAAATGGCATAATGTTGTAGGCATATGCTCCCCATTTAAAGATAAATGATGTCTTATTTTTATCAAATGACATAATGTTGTAGGCATATATGCTCCCCATTTAAAGATAAATGATTTCTTCTTTTTATCGAATGGCATAATGTTGTAGGCATATGCTCCCCATTTAAAGATAAATGATGTCTTCTTTTTATCTTCTTCGACCATTTTCACTTAATTGTAACCATTGTACCCATCCATAAAGGAATACATCTCATGTCTAACCACTATGGGGTAATGGAAATGGATCTTTGTTGGTTTGTGAATTCAGTTTTTGGTAATCGACACAAATGCATAATTTATCGTTTTTCTTCGGTACAATTACCAATGGTGATAACCATTGCGTAGTTTCAATAGGGAAGATAAATTGTGCATCCAATAGTTTATTGAGGTCTTTTCTTATTCTTTGAGCATAATTAGGATTCATTTGGTAAGGTCGTTGTTTAATTGGGCGTGCATTGGCAATCAATTAAATTTTGTGTTCGTAAATTAATCTAGGAAAATTTTTAATTTTTTTATAATTCCATGCAAATGCATCCTTAAACTTTGTTAACAATTGTTAAACCTTTGCTTAGAACTATTTAGATAGGGCAACACTTACAAACATTATGCAAGGTTCTTCATTAGTGCCCAAATTTAATTTTCTCAATTGTTCATCAACAATAAGCGTCCATCCTGTAATTTGTTTGTTTTTAATTATAATATGTGCATATTCATCAAGGATTAATGTTTCTCCAGGTTCATGTTGATGATACTAAGAAAGATAGTTAATATTTTCTTCATGTTGTGCCATTCTTACATATACTTCTGGTAGGAATTTTAATTTTTTTGGATTTATTTTTCCAATAGGCCACTACTTTAATATGACATGGTATAAACATTCTTTGTCTCCATCCATCAATCCCCCTTCCCAATCAAAGGTATCATCTAGATTGTAAGGTCTTTGGGAAGGATGTACCATTACTCATTTCTTGGTACTCAATGTCATTATTTTGGCATCAACTATGATTGTTAAAGTGTTATTACCTTAATTGTGATGAGATTTAGCTTACTTAAGCCATGGTCATCCTAAAAACATTGAATAAACCCCTAGAGTATCTTCCATTTACAACATTGTAACTGAAATTTTGAATGTACATTTTATTAAATCAATTTTTAGGTTGTGTATCAACCCTACTAGTTGTACCTTCCTTTGATTTGCCATTAGTACCATAAATGGTGTTAATTGAGGTTTTTTCAAACCTAATTTCCTCTACAGATGTTCAAAAATAATATTTATTCCAAATCCACCATCCAATAGAATATTCATGATTTCACAGTTTCCAATGGATACTTGTACAATGGGCATAATTTCATTGAAATCATTTTTGTGGTGTATACCATCTCTACACACGTCCAGTACATGTTCCTCTTGCATCCTTAAGAAAAATTTTGTTAATGTTTTTCATAATTGGGGGAAAATCTTCATCAATTGTCCCAATTTAACCTCCATTTTCATATTTAAAATTTGATCATCCAACATTCCTTCTAAATTCCCTTTAGGAATACTTAAGCTTTCTTTAATGCCAACTTGTCATTCGTTAATCTTAGTTGTTTTTATTCATGTATCATGACATGATTCTCTTTACTATCCTCATGGTAGGGTAGAACTTCCCAATCTTATTTTGGTCTAACTATTAAATTTTGAATATCCTTTGAAGTATCTAGATGTAGTGCTACTAGAACAACCATCTCAGCTTGTATTCGTTATATTTCACCTACCAATTCTTGATGTATTGCCTTCCCTCGGTCCCACTTCATCCTTTTCCTTTTTGTGGGATTATTTTTACTGATGATATTTTCTTCCTAAGGTTCCTTTAATCATTGACTTCAAGTGGTTACAAATGTTTTTATAATGGGTATACACTGCTCCACAATACCAACATTGACCCCAACCTTGGGTCAAGAATTCCTATTCTCATGTTTTAAATGTTGTTTCCATAGTGGACAATCATTCCTTTGATGTCTTTTTTTTTGACAACAAAAACACTTCATATCGCTTCGTTGCCAATTTCCACTATTTCAATTATAAGTATTTCAGTTAGATTAGCCATCACGATCTTGTCAATACCTTCAACTATTTTTCCATCCTTGATTCCTTCCTTGTCGGTTATCTCGCAATCCTTGGCTTTCCTTTTTTTGATTATTGGACATGTGCAGAGTTGGTATACACCACAACTTTGGTCCACAACCAAACCTGATAGGTCCTATTAAATATCACCCTGCCGAATATTAGGAAGGTGTTTACTTTAGTTCGGTAGACATACTGCCTTGCTTTGGTAGCGTCCTTACCAAAACTTCTACAACTACACACTACTTGCTATTAAGTAAGTGTTATATTCCTAACAATAAGCATATTAAACACATTATAAAATACATGACACCTTTGCATACATAGCTTTGCATGAGGTTGGATTGTTTTTGAAACATATTTTGATTTTTTTTTTGGGATTTTTTTCTAAGGTACCTTTGACGATGTTTTATTTTATTACTTTTAAAATATAATTAATTGAGTAGGTACATAATTTAGTTACGAATTTTGAAAGTTCAAAAACATGAATCATGAAAGGGCCATGACAATTAGGAATATAAATTTGTATCAATTTTCACCTTTTATCATAATAAAATTTTAAGGTAATATATTTGTGCATGTAATGGATAAACATGAAGGAAAAAAAAAATCTCTAGTTGTGAAATGTTTTTATTAAAAAGGCCCAAGAATATTATTTAAAATTTTTTGGTTCCTTTACCATTCCTTGAAGTGATTCTTAGTGGTACCACCCAATGATGTTTTTGCTTGTGTGTGTTTTTTAATTAAAACACCACTATTAGACTTGAAATGAAATTGGGAATGTGACGTATTCCTTCAATGTTATGGTTTGTAAGGGGTTTAATTCTTAAGCTTATATAATTTCAACTCCTTTTCATTAGTGTTAAAGCCTTGATGTTCATTAGAACTATTGGTTTTTTCTTGCCAAATCCTACACAATGTTCTTACATTTAAACAAATCCTCCTTATTACCCCATCAACAAGAAAAGAACTTCACACCATCACAACAATTTTAATCTATGGACTTTGCATACCCATAATCATCCTCCCCATATTGTTTTTCTAATCAACAAAATGAAGGTTTACAAAGTTAGATGTTCCAACAAAAGCTTTGAAGAGGGTTTAGAAAAAGAATATCCTCAAAACTATAATACCACCATTGTTATTCTACCTTTCTTCCAACTCCACCTTGCATTCCTAGAGTTTCAGCCTAGTCCACCAAACCTTCCTTCTAGAAGCTCCCTTGTTTTAGTCATTCAAAATGATTAAGTATAGGAGAAGGTTTTGCGCCTAGTACCTTTTGCATTTGAGGGCCCACCCGAGGTTAATAGGCTATAAAGTCCTTCTAACTTTTTCCCTCCCTTATTTTTGCTTTCTTTCCGCCATCTTTCTATCTTTTTCTCTTTTTATGTCCTTACCGTTATTAGTATGTGGATCTTCCAAAGACAATGATCATGATTATTACATATAGAAAATATAGGTTTTTTAATTGATTTAAAAAAATTTCCTTGGTAACCAAAATGGTGATCAAACATAGGAAAAAAGTAGAAAACCTTGTATGGTCTTTGAAATTATTAACCAAATACGGCTATACACCAAAATAATTTAAAAAATGAATATAATGATGTTTAATAATTTTTATTTTGTTTCCTTTATTTAAGTACTAATGTAAATTGGTTTTTCCAAGCATTGTTATTACATAGACAAAAAGTATATATATTCTAAATTAATTTTTTTAGCCAAATAGGCTATAAACCAAATTAATTGAAAAGGTTTTTTTTTTCTTTTTGGTAATTATATATTTTTTGCCTGATTTTAGTCCTTCTTTAAAGTAGATCTTCCAAGGACTATGATTACAATTACATAGACATAAAGTAGTTTTTAAAAAAAATTTAAAAAATTAATTTTTTAAAAAATTTTAAATTTAAATTTAATTTGTTTCATAACCAAATTGGCGATCAAGCGTAGGAAGAAGTAAAAGAATTGGCAATGGTCTTTAATATGCATAGCCAAATATGGCTATAAACCAAAATAAAAAAT
>Ga0209611_10003129_pt1 | contig 28913 bp, 19 predicted proteins | sample S1TSphgellanicum_3_FD_187693 | JGI IMG/M metagenome (GOLD analysis project Ga0209611, IMG submission 187693) | Host-associated microbial communities from peat moss isolated from Minnesota, USA - S1T2_Fc - Sphagnum magellanicum MG (SPAdes) (version 2) | ecosystem: Host-associated > Plants > Peat...
TTCCAATTTTCCCAATTTTCTCTATTCTCATTGGCTATATTTTCTGATTGGTAGGTGACTCTGTGCCAATCAGTTCACTCCAATCCACATCAGCCGCGTGGACAACTTGCTTGACTACCAAGTGGCACCAAATTATAATAACAACTGTCGTCGTTGTATTGGTGGTTTTTTTAACTAATTATTGTCGCACGGTACCGTCCGTCCGGCTGCAGGTCAGGTAGTCCTGACTCCTGACCGCCGGGAAAGCAACGTTCGAGAAAAGGAACGGGTCTGCAGTGTCTTCCTTTTTTGGGCGGGGGTCAATTTTGCGGTGTAGCCCAAGTGGCGATCATCCACAGGAAGATTTAACCAAATTTGGCTACAAGCTAAACATGAAAGTAGAATTTTAAAAAAAATCCTTCTATATTTTTGGCTAACGTAGTTGAACTATGTAGACAAATCTGGAGATTTTTCTTAAATTTTGGTCTAATTCTGGCTATTGAAAATCTCAAAAAGCACTCGATTTTGGCACTTCTAGTTTTTAATTTCTCATTTTTGGCTATATTAAAAGTACGAAGAACTAAAATCATGTGCTTTGTGAGATATTCAAAGAGCCAGAATTCAACAAAAAATTAAGAAAAAACGCCAGATCACTCTATACATAGTTCATGTAGGTAGCCAAAAATATAGAAGGATTTTTGAAAATTTTACTTTCATATTTAGCTTGTAGCCAAATATGGCTTAATCTTCCTGTGGATCATCGCCACTTTGGTTATAATGCAAACTCGCCCCAAAAAACATTTCTGGAACGGGACGACGCGCTCGCGCGCACGCGAGAGAGAGAGAGAGAGAGAGAGAGAGAGGAAGAGGTTGTGCGCGCGCGTGCGGGCGAGAGAGAGGGAGAGAGGTGTGAGAGATTGTGTCGATTTGTGTGTTGTAATGGGAAAAAATATGGAGATTTTCGGGGAGATTTTGGAGATGGAAAGTTGTGATTCTGGATTCTGTTCGGTTTTGCAGTAGGCGGAGAAGAGATGAGGAAGAAGTGGAGAGTCGTTGGAAGAAGACAATGAGGTTGGAGAATTCCAGTGTAGTGTAGAGGAGGGTTTAACCTGGTCCTCGGAACGTACCTGGCGCCCATGGTCAACCTGGTGGCATTATCCTTGGCGTCGCTTTCTGTTGTCGTGAATGCGTCGTGGAAGCGGTGTGGAAGATCGGAGAGGTTCCACAGAAGAGCAGCAGCAGCAGAAGGCGGCTGTGAGACATACCGTAGACACACCTGGGAGCGTTGCAACAGATGGAGCTGCTTGACAGCGGAAGAGATGGAGGAGTAGCGAAGAAAAATAATGACACAGGGCATATGGATGGAGAATTGTGGGGGGAGCTTCCGGAGCATCTTCATGACATCATTCTGGCCTGGCTTCCGTTGCCAAGCTTTTTCCGTTTGCGATGTGTGTGCAAGAAGTGGAACAACATGATAGAGTCCAGAACTTTCCTATCGATCTATGCCAGGGTTCCGTCTCACGGCCCCTTCTTTCTCATGTTCGCGGATCCGTTTCGACAGAAATTTGCTGCGTATGATCCCACATTCAATACGTGGCATCTACTGCCGCTCTCTTTCTGTCTCTCCTGTCCATTCTCTGAGTCGTTTCTAGTGCTCGCCGCAGCAGGGGGTTTACTGTGCGTAGCAGGAACAGGATCAGGATCAAACTGCCGTTCGCTGTTTGTATCCAATCCCATGACACGATCGCAGCGGAAGCTGCCACCGATGATACACATGAACTCTCCATACGTGGTGGGAATGGTGATGAATCCTCACCAAAACTCGTATCAAATTCTTGTGGCGCAGGACGGAGACTACTTGATGTCCCAGGTCAGTCAGGCCATTCTTTCCGCAGATCCCTTCTTTTCTTCCTCCTATCAGATTCTTCAGGGATTCATGACTAATACAAGTTCCCTTTTGGTTTGGGGTTTACCAGGCAAGTGAAGATGTAAGATTCAACAGGTAATCAAGATGTGCATGAGCATGTGCATTGCCAATTTAGTTGGGTGTGTCACAATTGCAAAGTGTTCCTCCTCTATAGATCAGAGGTTTGCTACATAGAAAAATGAATAATCATTTGGTTGTTTTCCTATTCATGTGTAGTAAGTAGTAGGTACATAACTGTCAGTTGATCTGGAGGTGGCTGGTGGTGCTAGGGTTTTGATCTGATTAGGATAAGTACATTATCATGCCCTGACTGGATCATTTTTGTGTCAGGTTTATGATTCGAAGAGCAATACATGGAAGATGACACATGGTCTTGAGAAAAGAGTAGCTCTGATAGCAGGTACTGCATACATTGATGGCTTTCTATACAGTATGACATATGGTACCACAACTGGAGTGTTGGCTTATAATGTAGAACAAAGGCAATGGCATGAGGTGCGAGTCAAAATGCCTCTATCACTCATATGCCCACAGCTGTTGGGTCATCGAGGCCAACTCCTGATGGTAGGAGGAGTGGAAGAATTTGGGATTCTGAAATGTGTGCATCTTTGGCGCCTCAACGTTGCTGGCAAAGAGTGGGTTGAAGTTCAACGAATGCCAGAAAGCCTTTTCAATATGCTATTCAAGTCAGCTTTTCTTCAACCTCTTACATTGTAGAATTCTGGAATATGAGAGAATAATCTCATGGGTGAAGAAGTTACAAGAATATTAGGTCTTTCTTTGGATATCATGCCAGTACTCATATCCTTTTACTAGACTGTTGGCAACATAAAATTGTTTATGATATAAACACATTTCATGGGTGGGAGGAATCAGGTAGGTTCATGTATAGCCATTATGATCTTAAGGCTGAATGAGGGTCATGCCAAGAACCTAAGCTTCCAACCCCCCTTCTGATCGTGGATCAACTAACTGGAGAGGAAGCTCTACTGCTTCTGTCTGCTCCTCATAGGAGCACCAGTACGCATAATGCTTATTTGAATGATTGATAAAGAAGAGGGGTATGGAGTTTAGATTGTTGGCATGGCCCTGGGATCACTCTTGAGTTCATGGGGTCAAGGAAAATTTACCCCACCAACCTGACTTTAGCCCATTTCATGTGTCAGAGCTGGTTGGTTGTATGTCCGTACTCGCCCTGTGACCACTTGAGAGACTTAAAATGATGTGCTAACCTGACAGTAGCATATATGTGCATGTTGCAGGTCACAAGGTCATCATTTCTTGTGCGTCTCGCATGAGGACTACATCTGCTTTACAGGCTACTACTCACAGGAGATGCTGATGTATGACATCCACAGAAATTCCTGGTGGTGGGTACCAGCATGCATTCTCAGTGAATATATGGAAGCTCAAAGTGCGTTGGGCTTATCATTTGAACCTCGACTGGATGCAGCAGTTTAGCTGTTGTTTGATTCCCCAAAAATGTATTATACTAAATGAGTGATTAGAACTCAACTCTAGAGATTACCCTAAACCCTTGAACCCTTGATTTAACCTTGCACTTATTCTTTTGGTAAAATACAAGAAGATTCAAAACTTGCTCCAAGTGGAATTGTAATTTTTTTGGACTTTTGTAAAAATTAGTTATGATTTCCTGAAAATTTGTGGTAGAGTGACTTAATTATAGCTGACTTTATGAAAAGTGGCTTCCCACACGGAAGCTCTTATTGTCAGTCTGATGTGATTAAGTTATAGTATATGTGCAGAAGGTTGTGATTTATGTGACGATAATTCATCATCATAATATGGTAGACTTGATGCTTTCACATATTGCAAGCAATAATTAGAGGCTATTGCAGACCTCAATTTAGGTTACAAGGTGAAGTGGTTTTTGGGTTAGTGTAAATCTCAGTTGTGAGCACCCTGTTTTTAAGGCGTTTTTGGGTGCTTCTATTTGAGGCCAACTCAAATATGACATTAACATAGCCTACTTTGTGGAATGTGTGTTGAGCATCTCAAGTCCTTGTTGTCAAGGATATGTTAATATGAGTAACAACATCATTAAAAACTTATAGTGCATGCCAAAGATTGTGTTTTAGATGTCATTAATCTGTCACAATAAAGTATACTCCATTTTTCACATGTAGGAAGAGGGTTGTAGGAGGACACATGTAGGAAGTGGTCATATGAGAACAGTGTGCAACTTGGTTTAGGGTACAATGGTTGTTTTTGGTGGTTTTCTACCTTAATCATGTCCTCTTCCCGAGAAATGCTAGGAGTTTTCATAATAATTTCACATAAAATACAAGCTTTTGTGGCAACAGGTCAAAGTTTCATATAGAGGTCTGAGGATTACCCAGCTTAACATTCTGCAAGGTCATAGTGTTTTTCCCCAAAGATAAAGAGTATTTGGTGACAAAATTGGCTAGCTAGAAATGATCAAGGTTCAAGGTTTATCTAATCAATAGGGTTTTGACCCATGATTTTACACTCAAGCTCACTCACTTTATAGGTGACTATGGGAAACTTTCTTGGAAACAAGTTGTTGAGCTTGAGAACCATTACAAAGTAGAAAGCATCGTCTTCATGCATTCATAAAACACTCCACATTTTGCAGTAGTGCAAACGGAGGGCACCTTATATTTGATAATGAGTCATTGGGAGTGAGTGGGAATTTTGAAAAGCAAAATGTCTATAGAGGTGGTCGGTCATATATGATAAAAATATTACCTTCCTGAGTTCATAAAAACCTTGCCCTTATTTCTTAGTGTAGGTGGAGAGCACCTTACATGATAAAAATATATTTCACTTTGTTGTAAGATATATTACCTTGGGCATTTTGGTCTAACTTCCAAGTCATTGATGCAAATGAGAGCCAAGCTTGACTTAAGGCCTTTGGAATGGGCCATTCCCAAGATTCACTTAGGCCCTTCAAGTGGGTTGTTCCATAATTTGGTAAGGCCCTTGGAATGGATCATTCCCAAGATTCACTAAGGCCCTTCAACTGTGTTGTTCCCATAATTGGTAAGGCCCTTGGAATGGGTCATTCCCAAGATTCACTAAGACCCTTTGAGTGGGCCATGCTCAAAATTTGGTAAGGTCCCTTGGAATGGGCCACTCCCAGCTCACTATAGGTCTTTATTTGGAGCATTCTTGACTCCTAAGGCCCTTACCCTACACGTAAAGATTCATGGGTTCTAGTCCAAAGTGTTTTTTTGGTGCTCATAGACCTTACCACAAATTTTGATGCCACGTACCATTCACTTAAGCAGGAGAGCCTATCTTAGTTAATTTACTTCATGACTACTTTCTGAAACGTAATGAAGGGCCGGTCTTGTTTTCTCTAAGGGCTGTAAGGGGTTGTTAAGGGCTGGTTGTGTTTTCTCTAAAGTCTCTAAGGGGTTGTTAAGGGACTTTCACTGGGAGTCAGAGTCCCCATTCTTGAAGGCTTCTTCTTCTTCTTCTTCCTGTGTGTCCCTTTGCCTTATCCATTTGGGAACAAACAAATTGTCGGGAAAATCTCGTCACAACTGCGACGTCTACTGCACTGGGGAGACACGGAGAGGGACCGCAGCACCAAGAGCTGAGCGCCCAAGACGATCATGGCAGTAGTAGCATTGGGTAGTCTTTGCACAGGACTGCAGCACCTTGCCTGTTCCTCCTCATCCCCAAGGCTCACTTCCTCTGCTGCACCTCCGTCCCATATTCGCAGCTGGTATGTTGAATTTGACACTCTTGTTTTGTCCTGACCACACACGCACACAACTCTTTAAAAGTATTCATTTCATCCTGTCTTCTTTGCTTCCAATTGTTAGGTTATACGGTAGATTGTGCTTTGGGTAAGCTTGCTTCATGTTTGACATTGTTCAAATGACTTTTCCTACAAATACAAAGTTAGATAGCACATTAGAACTAACCTGTGTAGGTAGATTTTGCAGTTGCAAAATCTGTACTAGTTTATGGGACACTTGATTAGGCAAATGGGTAGTGAGTTGTGCAGACTTTGAGTGTTATCTATCACAATTGGGTACTAAGGAATTTTAGCTCTTGGAACTTTTTTTTTGTGATGTTGGGTTTTGTGCATAATATTTGAGTACTGCATTTTTGTTGCCAACCTTCAATCACTCACAATAATAATGAGGTTTTCAGGTTTTGCTCTCTTCAATGATCTACTTGGACTTGTTGGACTTGCTGAATTCTAGAGATTATATAGATATCTATAGTTTGCATTGCCTCTTGGGAATACTATATATGATCCACATGGATGTTTACTTCTCATTTCGAGAAGGGAGAAAAACCCTAGTTAGTTAGGGCAAGGGTGTGGAGGTCCAGATTGCAAAAATTGTCCTCAAATTATGTCACAGGGTTACAAGGATTGCCCAACTGCTGCCCCTTATGGGGTTTCCTCTACCAGAAGAATTCAGTCATTTGAGGTATTGAACATCAAATGCTGAAAAATGTAATGAAGTTTGTGTGTGCAGTGTTTCTCATGAAGAGGGCCCTTCTTTCGGAGCAACAAGGACTCAAAGGAGGGCTGTATTGCAGATTCCTGTCATTTTTGGAGCAATTTTGGGCATTGATCCTCATGATCATCTCAACGCCGTCACAGTTGAGGAATCAAGCTTACCTGTGACGAAAAAAGTTTTTTTTGACATAACAATTGATGGTCAGCCAGCTGGGCAAATCGTTATTGGCCTATTTGGTGATAATGTACCCATTGGTGCTCAACGGTTTTTTGAGCTCTCCACAGGCAAGCGAGGCATTGGGTACCGTAAGAAGGAATTTTACAAGATTGGAAGAAACTACATACAAAATGTTGGAGTCCGAGCATTTAGTCTCACTGGTGGGAGTGAAGATGCAGCAAAATTTACTGGGGGGGACACAGCAGACCAGCTGATTATGGAAATGAAGGAACTTGAAAGAAAGGGAACTAGACCAAAGAATAAGAAATGGGCTGTTTCCTTAGTGGCAATTGATGCTACTAAGCCTCCTCCAAAGACCAGATTGGTGGCACGTGATGGAGCATTTGTGATAGTGGAGGAGGAGTCCAGGCCTGACCCAAATGGAACAGAATTCATGATTTTGACAGCTGATGCACCAGAGCTGGATGATACAAATACAGTAGTGGGTGAAGTTATTCAAGGCGTGGAAGTCGTAGACCGTATTTCTAATGTCAAAGTTGTTCAAGAGAATACCAGCAGTCCTTACTTTCAGTACGATATCTTCCTCCACACTCCTTTCTGCACTATCTAAGATGGATGTGAGGTCTTTAACTAAAAGGGCTAGCGTTTTTGATCCCACTTGTTTTATCACTCTTTTCACAGCTCTATCTCATTCTTCTTTCCTCTCCCCCACCCCTTCTTCATTTTTTAGTGATATCTTCTCTCGTTTTCATCTCTGGTATACAGTTCTTTGACACAATTTTCAGGGGTCTCTCTTCAGGTTTCCTCATCATTTCACACTGCAACTGAACTTGGATAGAATCATCTGCACCACCCTCCAGTCTAATTAAACCACAGGAGGGAAATTGTTGTAAATCATTCTGAGAATGCAAGTTTCTCCCTCTGAGCTGTTAAGTAAATAACAGCTCCATGTAAAATTCCAGACATTAGAACTGTCAGGTATGACAGATTAAGAGACTAAATTATCTATAGTTATCTCGCTAAGGATTGTTTTTTCCTCCATTTGTTCACATTGGTGGATTCAAGTACTCCTCTATAACATATTGGGTATATCATATGGTGTGCTCAGTTTGATGAAGGGGAAGAAGACACATATGTACAACCAACAATTTCTTATACAATGGTTGCTGATTTTTTGCAGGGTGGCAAAGTTCATTGGAGACACAAGAGCTGTTGTCGCAGAGAAAGGATTCAATAGGCCCTATTCCAAAGTTATCATTTCCAAAAGTGGAGAGATCAGGTGATATTATTTGTTAGCATTCACCAACAACATCACCAAATCTCTTACAATTGCTGAAGTTCATCTTAGTTTCTTTCCTCTTAAAAATAGGTTTTCTTATTGGTATGCAAAGCTGAAATTGCTCTCTGGCAAGGTGCATATTCTCCACCATTTCTTTTCATACCATCCATATCAAGACTTAGTTTTTCTGGTGTCATTCGCAACCTTTCAAATATGCAAGGCTGTTTGTCAGGAGGATTTTATTGCAACTCCAGAATACTCTTCTAGAATTTCCTTTGATTTTCTAGTTGTTTAGGTTTTTGTTCAAAGAATTTGGGAAGGACAGGTAGGCCACAAAATTCCTTGAAATTGCAAAGGCTCATGAGGCCTTCATATTTCCCAAATGTAATCAGAGAGGCTCTCGACTCTATAGCATTGAAATTTCAGAACAAGCTGGATTTGTAATGGCAATTACCAATCATCATCAGTACTCAATATGAACCCAATAGCATTGAAATTTCAGAATGCACTGCATTTGTGATGCAATTACCAATTGAGTGTAAACACTATGCACAACCGACATCAGTTATCCAATTTCATGCACTCAGCTTTTGAAGATTCAAAACCCTGATCCTTTTTTCCTTTGGTCTTTTGAGCAGCTAAAAAACCAGACAGTATCTTCATAATGCAATATATTTCCATACTCTCACAGAATAGTTTGTTGTTAAATATCATTCGATTTTTCTTTGTTTCTGCAACACTGATCTTTTATTTCATTTCCCTTCAGTGGCCTCATTTTTTTTCTGAGGAAATGAATGAAACTTGTTTCCACAAAAGAAGAACAGACAGGTGAAAAAAACCAAACTCAAATTGTTGGCTACAAGTGGATACCTTGGGCTTTCTCCCCCCCCCCCCCCCCCCCCCACAGAATTGCAAGATATTTCCTATCCAGAATGCAGAACTGGCTTGCGTTCCCATGTTCTAAATATAAAATCAGACAAATCCCCACCCAACACTTGGGTTCACACACAAAAGACATTGTTACATATGCTTCAGCATTCTTTTGGACATGGTACACAATGAGTGGCAACTTTCCAAATTCAATGAACTAATGAACTCTCTTTCAAACGAACACCTTGACTATCAACCCTGTTATGTTATTTCAACTCTCATTTCGGCAAGCACTACTTGATTTGTGCTACAAATCGTGACCTGCCAGGTACTACTTGCTTGAAATGGGAGTTGTTGCTAGGTGAAAGAAAAAAAAAAAACTAGACAAAAAGACTCGAAAGTGCAAAGAGGTTCCAACCTAAATTGCAGACATGATGTGGGATGTGGTCCAGTGCAGCAGCACCGGCAGAAAGGCGCATGGGCATCATCACATCCACTGCTAACCTAGTCCTGCACAAAAAGCACTAGAGTACCCATTCTGTCAAGTTTTGTCAGGTGATTACAGGGAAAGGAACAATCCAGCATATTCATGAATTGCTCTGCGGGTGACTGTTGGTTCCCTCTGACCCGTCTTCCACTGTTGTTGAGCTTTGAGTGTTTGCCCAAGAAAGTTTGCCTACTCTGTATCAGGTTTTGGAATCTTCATACACAAGAAGAAAGAAAGAAAGGGTTTGAGTGAAACACTGGTTATACGCTCTAGAACAGGCCCTGATAGAACCCATTTCAACCTAATGGAACAGATCACAACTCTCCAATAACAAAAGAGGAGGAGATGATCACAAGTCTCCAAAACATAACTTTGTGGTGTTGAAAGAGGAGAGATGATCACATTTCTCCTGGAGACAACACTTTGCAATGTTGATAGAGGAGAGATGATCACAACAACTCTCCAGACATAACAGTGTATGCACTGTTGAGAGAGGGAGGAGGAGATCACAAGTCTCCAAAACATAACACTTTGTGATGTTGAAAGAGGAGATTGCAACGGGTCTCTAGACATAAAATCTCTCTTTCTACAGCCTTCCCACTGCAAAATTCTTTCTGTGCAGCAAGAGAAATGCACACAGAAGTGGAAACCACCTAAAAAAAAGATTAGGATGACTTCTTCCATGAAGCAAGAAGCCTCTGCAGATCCTTCTCCATTCCGTTCATGCCTGATTTCTTTCTTCTGCTCCCAGGCTGCAATCTGGTAGTGTACAAGTAGATCTAGAGAATCTTTCTTCTTCCCACGGTTGTTGCTTGCTCGCTCCAAGCCGACAACACTACTCTGTTTTTGACATGGAAAGCACAAATTGATCACGCTCTACTCTTGCTTAAGCTTATTGCAACAAAAATTGTTTTCTCATCATTCTTGCAGGATGGTGATCAGAGTGAGTACCTGTTGTATGAAGAAGTCTTTGATCTTCATCTCCAAAGGTTTGCAAGAAGAAGCAGGTCCGTCACTGCGCTGCAAACAAGGTGTAGTCATGAGACCCGTTGCCTGCTGCTGCAGGCTCTCGGTAAAGAAAAAGAGATACTGAAAATGGCTGGCTTCATAGGGAGGGTGCGACATCATCATCGTGTCTCCGAAACACTTTTGCTATTGCCAGTTCGTCGTCTTCGATCTCTGCGCAGTATGAATGGAAGAAAGAGAGAGACACAGAGAGAGAGAGAGAGAGAACACTTACGAGATTTCGTCAACCGCATTCCTTCAAGACAGTGCGACGGAGGAGGACGCGGAGCGTTGCGATCCGGATGCGTGCTGGTTCTTGGCGCTTGATTGTGACTCTTTACAGTGCGCGATAGCGCCTTGAATTGCACTGTGCAGCTCGGATGTAAAACCACTGCTGGTGCTGGTGCTACTGCATACTGCTGGCCGGCCGCTGCCTCGCCGCGCTGCTGCTGTGCCAAGAGAAGAGTGCGAGCGAGGTTTGAAATCAATGGAAGCGAGTCTGGCGGTCTGCGAGAAGGACGAGAAGCTTCTGTTGCCGGGGACATTGCGAGACTGTCTTCCACTTTCGTGGAGCAAAGAAGAAGACGACGCCAGGAGACTCACAAAGTTGTTCACTCCTCGGCACGATTGCTCATCAAGATGATCGTAGTTAAGAAGCTCGTCGTTCTTCTTCACATAATGAAGCGGCTTCAGAATTCGCATGTACTTCTGCAGATACTCGCGAGCCTTCGTCATGCTGCCTTGATCTCTTTCTCCATCAGCGCCAACAACAATAGCAGCCTGCTGCGATTCCATGTATCCCCCTCCGCTTTGCAACGACGACAACTCTCCGCTGTAGTCACTGAAGTATTCGTCACACACAAGAGCATCATCGTCACCAACGCAGATCGCGTCAGACGTGTCGACGGAAGCGGAAGCGCCGCTCTCTTCTTCAGAAACATCGGCAAGACTATGATGCACCATCCGCTGCTGCCCTGCTTTTGGATCCAGTAAAGAAGAAGAAGCGCTTGACGACTTCGCCACCGCTGCCACCTTCTTGGCTCGAAACAAAACTTTCTTCCACTTGAAGGAGGGCAGTTTGAACGTCGAGCTGCTGGAAACGACGACGGAAGAAGAGGAGCTTCCTTTTTCTGTCGGAGATCTGAAGACGTGCGTTCTAGAAACCTCCCGATTGTGCTGCTGCTGCAGAAAGCTGGACGACATCGGAAAGTGATCTTTGGAGATGCTGCTGTCGGAGAAGTTGGCGTCCTGCGAGCTTCCATTTGAATCCCGGGAGCTGCTACTGTCTCTTGCGGAAGTCGAATCTCTGCTACAACTGTCCGTGGAGGAGCAGGAGGAGTCTCTTTCCCTGGGATGATCTGACCATTGGCCCCGAAATCTGCTGCCGATCCCACAGTAGTCGGGTGCTGCAGAGGTAGTACTAGCATCCGAGGAAGAGGACGACAGCAGCTCGGCGTTACTGTGCATCCAGAACCTGGAATACTTCGGATGGTGGAAACTGGGACAAGGAAGGGTTTGCAACATAGAAGGGGGAGGAGGAGGAGCAGCAGCAGCAGCAATTTCGCTAGTCTTCTCACTCTCCAGCTGCTGCTTCTGATAGGACGCCAGGTTCTGGACCATCCGTAGGCGGGGAGTTAGATGAAGAGGAAGCAGTTGCCCTTTGAAGAAAAGCTCATCAGCTGAAGACATTACCACCGATGGACATACTATACGCTGATCTTCTGATGCTGCCATAGCCGACGACGACGACATGCTGAAGAACTCGAACTCTTGTTCTTCAAGTCCTCCATCATCATCGCAAGACTCAGGCCTTTCAGGCCTTTGCTCCATCATCGTCGCACTCTCCACCACAACAGCAGCAGCAGCATTTTCCAGCTGCGGCCACATGATGATGATGAACAGGCGCGCGTTTGATCCGTCGACAATTTTTTCAGCACTGCACTTTCCGAGGTTTGATTCCTGTGCAATCGCTAGAACAACTCCGATCCTTGCTTCTCCGATCCTTACTTTCTCGGGGAGCTATGCAATGCCTAGTTATCTCCTCTTCCAAAACTCTCAAGTCTGCTGCCTGTTGCCTACAGTGCCACTCTTTTCTCCCATTTTGTCTCCGCGACCACTTGGCTCTCTCCACCACCAACTCTTTGTCCCAATACTACTATAGACTCCGGTCATTATTATACCTTCTTGGTAGTTGTGCGTCCAGACAATACAGCCCCCAGCTTCTTCAATGCGGTGATACTTTAGTTATCGCGCGGGAAAGAGAGAAAAGTGCGGGCTCCTGAGTCCTGAGACTTGGAAAGCGGGGAGGGGGACCATAAAACGACAAATGTGGAGCAGCCAGACGGAAGACGCAGAGAGAGCGAGCAAAAAAAAAAACAAACAAAAGGCCGGCGCAATTGTGGCGGCGAGTTTAAAGACCGAAAGGACCGTTGCAACAGCCAGCAGACACTGAAAGAAAAGAAAAAAAACGCACGCCTCTCCTCGAGTTTTCTTTTTTTTCGGCAGATCTGAATCGCTAACAAACTTTGAGGCATGTAGGCACTGAACTTAGTTTGTGGAAATAAATTCCGCTAAGAAGACAATCGAAAAGGTAACTCATAAGCAGCGTCTTCAGCTCGATTTCACCTCAAGAACCTGCTGCTCTTGTCGTCCGTTCTCTCTCTCTCTCTCTCTCTCTCTCTCTCTCTCCCCCCTCTCGCGTGTTTCCGTGGTCGTGAGTTTGTTCTGGAGTGTCTTCTGTTGTTGTTTGTGCTCTCCTCGAGTCTCTTTCTGGTGTCGTCCGTTGCTCGACTCTCATTTGTCGTCGGGAGTTCTCGAGTCTTTCTGTCTCGTCGTCGGGAGTTCTCAAGTCTTTCTGGTTGTCGTCGTGAGTTCTCGAGTCTAGAACTGTTTGTCGTCACTGCTCCGTCAGTTCTCGAGACCAACTGACCGACCAAGCGACCGACCTACCTACAACAGCGGCCCCCCTTTTTCCGAGGTCTCCTTGTCCCAAACCTTCAACCCCAGTTCAACAAACAGGGTTTAACTGCATTTGACCCATCACCTAACCACAGTGGTTTAGCTACGTAGTTAGTAATCACCCACACGTCTCGGAACTACTAACCCTAGTAGTCACTCACCTATTGCCTTACCTACTTCTTACCTACCCATCCACACAGTAAACCATTTACAACATTCCTGATGGTGCATTCACACTTGATGTTAACTCACTGTTAAATGAAAATCTAGGTGGCATCCTAGGTGGCACCCAATGTTAATAAATGCGTGATAGCTTAATGTTAAGTGAAGGGTAGCTTAACATAAAAATGTTCATGGTAAGTAGGTGTAAGTCCTAAATGACTAGCGTGGCATTAATGGACTCAACACTAGAGTCCCTAATAACACCAAGTGTGAATGCACCTTCCCACTCACATATCTGCCCAATAAACCATTTACATTCCTTACGTACTTAGGTGGAGCAATGTGAGTTTTTTTTGTCCTTTGTGAAGAGGGAGGGTTATATATACCCTATCCAGCAGCAGGAGGGTTACAGGCCTTTTCATCCATCAACATCAGGGTTACATGACTTTCCATCCATCAACATGAGAGAGTTACATGATTTTTCATCCATCACCATCATCACCATCATAAGAGAGAGGGTTATATCATCCTAGGGACAATCGGCCACTTAGGCTACATGTAAGAAAAATTCCCAAAATTTTCCGTTTTATTAATTTGTTCCCATATACGATTATCAATAATTCATCATTATTTTATGTCGAAGTCAAATTTAATTTGAATTAATATAAATATCATGGACATGAAAAGGTGCATGTTAATTTGCATTTTCATATCCATGTTGGTGGGTAATGAAAGGGGAATTTAAAAATTAAAAAATAGTTATTTAGGAAAGAAGTGAAGTAATTAGGTTTGAAAATGAGATAGTTATGAAATTCATTGTGCAATTCAACTTACCTTTTGCTTTCCGATTTTGTTGAATATTGGATATTTGGAGATCTTTTTCCCAGAAATTTAACAAAAATAGTTAAATTTACACTAGGAAAAAAAAAAATCCCAATTTTTTTTCTCCCAAAAAAGAAAGGGAAAAAAATGCCAACAAAAAATATCTGCTAAATTGCTATACTCTAAATAAGCAGGAGCCAATTTTCTTCTCATCCAAGGGAATAAGAAAAGTTTATCTGCCCGTGCATTTTTGTTTTCCTTCCCGCTGAAACACTAGCTTATGGAGGATTTGGATTGGCCAATAATCTTGATTCCTTTCTTTTTTTCCTTTAACCCCTAAATTTTGGAGCTTTGACCATCCATTTTGGGCAGCTTCTTAGGCTTTTGAGCCCAGGAACCAAAAAAAAAACATTGCTACATGGCTGCCAAGAAGCCTGCTCCCAAAAGGCCTAGCTAAACTTGGGGCAAGTGCATTAACTAACAGAGCTGGTCATAAAGTTTTCTAAGCTGACCGCTTGGGGAAGTATGTTTTTTTCCATGCTGCCCAGATGTCACGTATTGGCTAAAGATCTAAGCTGTGAGGCTAAGATGACTGGGGCCTTAGAATTGAAGCCTAATTCTCATGAGCAAAAAAAAATTTAAATAAAAGAACAAGTGATGCACTTTACGCCGTGCAACACCCCAGCCCCTGAGCATTACCCTACACATAATCATCCCTCATGAGAGTCTATACGCTCCGATTGGCCGTCTGGTCATAAGTTATAACCCGTAATCTGCAACCTCTGTCTCATAAGGACGTAATAGTCAACACAAGGTACCACCATGGGCTGGCTCTCATTGGCCCAATGATTCTTCTGTAACCCTTCAGCTGCTTGGATGAGCATTTTATGAACTGCTCTTTGCATGGATGAAAAAAGGCATCTCAATTCTCATTAGGGATGGTTGTGTCCCTTAACCAGAGAGAGGGCACTGGTTACTACCTAGTCCAAAACTGGTTACCTGAGGAGAAGAAGCTCTAGTTGCAATTGGTGAGGGAGAGGAGTTGAGTGACAGACACTACTGCCCACTAACTCTTCATACAATTAGGTTAGTAGGTTATATAACATATATAGATATCCATTTATATTGGGTGAAGGCCATACTGAAGGATGAGCACAAAACTGGGGGTTGCTGGACTTGTTGTACCAAGCCCATTAATGAGAGAGTGTGAATTGTTTCAATTGATATTGGATACTGGAACTTGATGGCCTGAACTTTTCTAGAAAGGCAAACAACAAACCCTGGCTCCTTTTGTCACCCTAGTTATTGAATGTCACATGGACTAATGATTTGTTATGATGGCCACATCTGATGAGGCATCAGGAGGACTATAAGAGCATCTCCAGCAGTGCTCAGTAGGTATCTATGATCCTGCTGCACACTAACACTGGATGAGGAAAAGTCAAAACATGCCGGTTTGGCTCTGGAAAATAGTTTTTTGGGCTCAGCATAATTGCAGACTTTGCAGTGGCTGGTAAAAAAGGCAAAGCAGCATTGTGCACCTGCAGAAAAAAAGAAGAGAGTGTAATATAGATATGATCATCCTGCACACTACGAATGGATGAAAAAAAGTTAAAACTTGCCGGTTTGGCTCAGGAAAAATGGTTTTGGCTCGGCATAACTGCGGAGTTTGCAGTGTGGCTGGTAAAAGGTGCAGCAATATTGTGCACCTGCAGAAAAGAAAAGAGTGTAATTAGATATGATCTGACTGCTGCTCAGTGTTTGCTGATTGGCCCATCAAACTGATTCGTCCACGTGGTTTGCTATTAGTAGTAGTCCCCTACCTATTTGCTGTCCCAGTTTCAGTTTTTACGAGTGAAAGGTTGCAAAAAAAGGAGATAACCAAACTTGGATGTGAAAAACATGTTTGCAGGGTCACATACTGAGCAGTGTCACAAACTGAGCGTACTGCTGGAGATGCTCTAAGAGTGTAACAAGTATATGGGTCTCTTGAGGGGCTTTCAGGTGGGGAGAGGTGGGCCAAGGTGAACCCAGCACCATGGACACTCTGGTATCTTCCTTCACATTCTTGAGTGAAGCCTCTTAGTGGCAACATTTAATAACCTTGAATGGGGAAATGTTGAATTTGGACTCGAAGGCCACATGTGGTCTAGTCTTAGGATGGGATATTTGCAGATTAGGGGGAAAAAAAAAAAACCCCCCATAATTTGGAGTTTAAGCATAGTACCAATTTAGGTGCTGGTTAACCCTAAACCTAAACCCTAACCCGCCCTTGGGTGACCCAGTGGCTACATGAAATGGGTGGCGTATGCAATAAGTATGATTTGGCCTAATTGCCAGATTCACTCATCATGGTGCCATAAGGATGCATCCTACAATTGCAAGCCTGTCTTGGATTCTGCTAGACTTGTTCTGCAAGTTGCATACGGGAGTACCTTATACGGTTTGGTACTTAGATGCGGAATGAATAAATTATTTTATTTTTATAAAAAAAATCAAGTTCCACAATAAATAATATTTTTTAATATTAAAATTCAATTTGATATTATGGTTGGAAATAGAAATATTCGGCAATGGGTGAGTGATCATTCCACTTAATGTCCCTCGAAAAGATCTCATCAAAAATGAGAAGTAACTTATTTGCATGATTTGTTTTTCTTCATCACAATTCTTGATTGCAAGCAACAAAGGCCTCCTCCACTTTATTCAACAACCAAAGTCATAGCACACATTTTAGTTGTTGCTAAGCATAAAAAATCTTAGCACACATTTGAGTTGTTGCTAAGCATAAGAAATCTTAGTACACATTTGAGTTGTTGCTAAGCATAAGTAGGTAAGCGACTAAATAAATCACCTACCTAATTAGATGCTGAAATAATGACAAAAGCATAGAGAATGATAATAATACCTCTAAATACAACCTACCACACAAAATTTGTCTCAAGTTCTCAAAAATTTTGCATCGACCGACAAATAATTTCCCTTGCCTTTCAAGGTTTGAGGGAGATAATTTCTTTTTAAAATCAAAATTCTAAAATAATAATTTAATTTATGTCGGAACGTGAAATGGTACTATTGGTAGTGGGTAGAAATGTAATAAAGTTGTAGGATTGCGGAATAAGCCCCTATTTATGCAGGGAAGAAATTCATCTGGGAATCGGTTTCTCAAAATTCGTCGTAGAAAAGAAGAGGGGTCTTATTTCAACTCCTGAAGAGTAGTACAGATCTTGTATCCTTAATATTGAGAGACATTTTATGCCCTCCTTATAGGCATAAGATCCTTTGCACTCTTAAATAAGCACGAGATCCCCCCTCCGTACCTTTGAGAGTAAGGTGTACAAAACATTCCCCACCTCTTAGGACGACTTTAGACGAGGGTCCAAGGTCTGGGGATGAATGAATTCAAGCAATCTTATTGGTTGAAAGCTTTAAATTGGTCGCCAAGGCCTTTAGATGAGGGTCCAAGACCCAAAAGTGGCAAATTGAGGCTAAAAATACATGGCACCTGCTTTGGAGGGAAAATCAATTGGTTCAGACCCAAAAACAGTGCTAAAAGGAGAGCTCCTGATTTGGAGAACCAAGAATCAGGCTAGGGACTAAGGTACAGTCTAACTCAAGGACTCAATTTGTTTCAAATCAGTCCAAATTGGTTCCTAGGAAATTGGACCCCGGTCTAAAGTGGGGCCTTAGACCTTGTGCTTTACAACGGGTTAAACCCTAAGCTAGAGCCCCATCGGTAGGCCACTAAGGGGTAAAAGCCCTAGAGTGGGGTCATATACATTATTGTATGATACAACACTCTCAATTCTGATCAATGCATCCAAGTCAATTTGTGTGCGAACTAAGAAGTGGGAATTGACTTGGACTTAATAGGTAGGTAGGGTGTTCTTAGGAAGGGCTATTAGTCCAGGCCCAAAAATAGTGGCACATCATTTAGGAATAGAATTTGCATGCAACCAATGAGAAGTGGCCTCATGAGTTGTGCAAGTGTGAGCTCATTGGGCAATTGAGCCACATAAGTAAAGCTATGGAATGTCCATTGAGTTTGGTGGGTAAAAAGAGAGGCTAACATGCAAAGCTTGAGCTTGGCCATATCAACACTCTACCAACATTCTACACCTCCCAATAAGTGTGTCTTCTTTCCCCCCCTCCAACACTATTATTTCCCAAAAATATTCATCTCATGGACATGATCTGTGCACTCATAAGATCACATCAAATAAAGGACCAAATGTGCAACCTTGCAAACCATATTTCATCATGTGGTCTCCTTAGGCATGAAAGGATCTTACTAGAGTAGACAAGGTCGATATCCGAATACTCAAGCTCATAGAGAGCTTTAAATCCATGGACATATAGCTATGTTGCTCTAGAGTTCAAAGAGGTATTGTGGACCTTCATTTGGTTCACCCATCAATGTGAAGATCACTCAAAATGGATCAAAAAATGAGGAAGATATAATAAGGTTTGAAATTAATGTTCAATTTGAAACAATAATTGTTTAGTTTGGTAAGGTAAGTGTTTGGAGCTCAAGATCCTTGGACATAGCTTGGTTGTCTCTAGAGTTCAAAGAGGGATTGTAGAGCTCAAGTTTGTACACCCATATCCTTTTGGATCATTTAAAACAAATAAGAAATGAGAAAAATTATGTGATCTAAAAGTTTTGGGAGAAGGATGTAATGCATTTTTTTCAAACCTTTTGGTCTCAAGACATGCTCACTCTTTTCCTACTTGTTCATTGCTTAGATGCCTCCATAATTCAAAAATGTATTTTAAACTTCCACTTGTTGCACCCCATAGCCAAAAAAATCTTTAGCAAAAAAACAAGAAATGAGAAATACATGGATCAATGTTTACTTACCAACTTGTGTTCAATGATGGGCATGTTTACCTTCGTGATTTTATTTTTCATTAGCAAAGGGATTAGGGTTCAAATTCATACAACCAATTCCTTTGTCTTTGAGTTCATTGTGTGAAGGATGTCATAAAGTCTTTTCAATAATATTAGAGATGTTCTTTAATCATTCAAAATGATTATATGTTTCATATTTGTTATTTGTTGGGTGTTCCTTGTCAACATGTGCCTATCGTGGTGAATCAAAATTCCAACTAATATTTAACATAGAAAAATCTTTATTGTGACATTGCATGCAATCTTAATTTATTTTTATTGGCGAATTTCACCCAAAAATGGCTCAAATTCACTAGATTTTGAAGGGAAATTTTTCCAAATCCCTGATTTTTTATGATAAGTTCTAGTAGATAGCCCAAAATATAGAAAGACTATTTTTTTTTTGGTTTCATACCATACCCACGATTAAGAATCAACATATGTTTGTCCAAAAAAAATTTTTTGAAAGAAAATGGTCCAACATCCCCAAGATGAATTTTCCAAATTTTTCATTAATGAATAAATGCATTAAGTATCCTATTAAATAATGATGTTATTGAGATATTTCAACAGGTTGGATGTTTCTTGCATGGGGAAGCTCTTGAGATCAATTCCTTAAAAAATTGCCAATTTAAATTCAAGTTTTTTTTTTAACATGTCATATTAAGCATTAATTAGTGTCAAACATCAATTGTACATAAAATATGTAAAATTTTCCAAATTTGACAAAATGTTGTTTTGCATGATCACCATTTTGATTACATCAAAAACCTCTTGAAAGAAACCATGTGTCATCTTAGTTGTTTACTTGGAAAAGAGAAATTAGAAAGAAGATATGATTGGTTAAACTTCAAAAGATGACACATTGGACAAGTCATTGGGTCATACAAGTCCTTATAGAAAAACTTTCACAACATCTGCAGGCCTTAAATGCAATGAAACAAAAGCACTTGGAAAATGAAGAGCTTATTGTTTAAATGTTTGGAATTTCCTTATTTAATTAAGGTGGAACAAAAATTTACTTACTCATTTACTAGCCATGAAGATCCCATGTGATATTGTGATGTAGATGTTCAATTTTCTAATGTGGTAATTAATACATTCTACAATGCTTCTATGTTGAACGTTTGTTTCACTTTTATTACTATAGATCATTAAATAGGACTTATATTCATCATGATGTCTCCCATTTTATAGTTATTCATAATTTTTATCTTTTAAAAGTTAATCAAGAATCAAAAAATGATATAAATGTGCTATAGATACAAGTTAATGACCACCAATGACCAATGGCATAATGCATTAAGTTTTTTGATAATATGAAATATTAATTCAAAAAAGGGATCATCAAAAGTCAAGCATAAAATTTTATTAGTTACCAAGTAAGGTTTTTTTAATATAAAATGTGCATAAGTCACAATAATATTAACCTCTAATATGTCTACTTATATGGTTATCAAGGTGAGTTTGGAGTAAGAACAAATGGCTCATTTGCCACTTGTTGATTCCATTTTTGGCAAACCTTAATTCAATCAAAGTGGGTCCACAATGACAATAAAAAATTTCATGAACTAAATATAACTAACACCCACAAAAATGCCAATGAAAAAATGTGACTACAATGGACAATATGAAAGACTTGAAATTGCTATTTTAGAACATAGAAAGTGGAAAAAATGATGATTGAAAAAAAAAAATGAAAGCCACATATTCACACAAAACACGAAAGCAATCATAAATTCAAACATGCACAAACTTTGAGGGGGAGTTGAACCCTAATTGGATATTAAACTTTGCCCAATGCAATTCAAAGTCACCCAACACACCCAATTGTTCGAAAACTCGTACTAAAATAATCATTGATTCACCAATGGCTAAGGTTCCAAGCTTGTTTTGATTGTGAAAATAAGAACATTAAAATCCATGACACAACACTAGAATGGACATGAATAGTTAGGTGGTAACATCAATATGCACCTTTTGATTTTTCCATCTTAAATTTGTTCATTTTTAATAGATCCAAACACTAAAACAATGGTTATTTCAACCAACTTCAAATATTCAATTAATATTTAAGTCAACAAGGCATTGTTGTTTACATATCACAATTCGGTCATTGGATTGGTGTCAAATGGTTTAGCCATGACCCTAGGGGCTTACATCTTCATAGCCAACTTGAACATACACATTTGCAACTCCAAGATGTTGGCATTTAAAGGCTTTGTAATTGGCAAAGATGAAGGTTTCAAACTTTTTTGTTTCACAAGAATGTTTCTTAATGACACCAAGATGCAAGGAGAAAGAAGAATTGACATTAAGGTGAATCCAAAATCGTGGAAACACAATGCCCATCACACTCATCAATTCAAAATTTGGAAAGTGCCTTTCCAACTCATTGATCAACATGTTCATTATTTCAAAACAAATTGACCTTTCACTTGCATAATGGATGCCATGAAAAAAACCCTACACATTGGTTGATTAGCCCCAACATCTGTATTGAAAATGTAAGTTGGATAATTACAACTAGCCATGCAAAAAACAAGATTTTTTGTATCAATGTTAAGATTAGTAATCCAATTTTGGGTGATTATGACAAAAGTGTTTTCCACAACATCACAAAAAACTTGGAAGTGTTCATGTTGGTAGTTAATCACAAGGTCATTGTACATCATAAAAATATCAACTTGGCAAATCTTTACAATTGCCACCAAATAAAAAATGAACACCTCCCTTCCTTGGGCAAATATGATCAAGGAATTCATTGCCTCCAATAGTGGCAACACACAAGACAAGGCAAACAATGTTTTAACATGACAAAGGAAATCAAGATTCAACCTTACTTGAGCAACTAAAATGTTGTATTGTGACATTTTGACAATTAATGTCTTGTATTTTGCTAAAACATGTTTCTAAGGCTCCAACATTGATATCCATTGTGTCTTGATATTCCTCAAAGCCTTTAGTCCTCTTGTTTTCATTATCTCAACAAGTTTAGTGAATTCTAGATCTCAGTTGGAGGAGCTTGAAAAGTAAGAGTATATTGATCATAACAAATCCTCCAACTTAACCACCATAAGCAAATTAAACAATGTTTTCACAACAAGATTAATTATATGGGTGATGCAATCTAAACCCATCATATGAAAAGATTGTTTTTCCTTCAATTGTGACATTACCCTAGTGTAGCAACCTTAAAAAAAAAAGGTTTCATCTTCACCAAAACAAATGAACCTTTCAATTGTCTTTTGGTTGGTTAAACTTCCTTGTTACGTGAAGCATGCAATAATCACAAAGGTAATATTATTAGCAATTCCCCCTTCAATTGTAGTGTGAGGAGGATAACATTATTTTCCATGCATTTTTTTGAACCCTTGGCATTGCTACAAAAGCCTTGCAACGACCTACATGCTTCCATAAATAATCAAGTTTTAAAACTAGTTTATATGAATGCACACCTTGCATTAGACTTGAACAACTTTGCCATTAAAACCCATAACCAACTCCACCCAAGGTAGTTTCACTAATTAAACATTTTGACAATACCTATTCAACTCATAAGTTTTTAAGTAATCTTCTTTGTTATCTCAAGATTCCATTGTGCAACATCAAGGTCTAAAACAACAAATTTAGAGTCTACAATAGGAGGAACATCCAAAGGTACATCAAAATCTTAAGACCCAAAACCCACAAATCTCGATTCCCGAATCTCCACTCCTAAATCTCAAATCCCAATGTTTTTGTGGTTTCATTTTTTACTTTTAAAAAACCTTTGCAAAAATGATTTTCCAACTCTTGATCGCAACTTTTGAGTTGTGATTTTGCTTCACTTGCAAAACAACTTTAACAAAATTAATGAAAAAGCTTCCAAATTTTGACTAGAAAAAATCATGAAACCAAATGAAAATATTACACATCATTTAGAAAATCATAGCATTCTTGAACACTACATCAAACTCCAAAGAGGAACAAAAAAGGGGGTTTATCCATTCAATGTAATAAAACAAAAAAGAAAGCTCAAGTTTCAACAAACAAAGGACACAACCTCAAAGCTCAATAAACCAAAAAGAAAAAAAAAACTACTCTCTAATTCACAACTACTAACTATCAAACACTAGAGAAGATGAAGCTCAAAGGATGAACATTGGAGTAGAAGTCTAACAAGCACAAAACAACCAAAGAATACATACTTCAATTTGTTGTAGCTTGTATCAATGCAACTCAAAATAACAAAACAAGATAAATGACAATGACACGATGCATAGGAGTCATAGATGGAAACTTACCTTGTATGTAGTAACATAATTACTAAGTATTGCACACTTTAGAAAACTTGCAAAGTTGGAAAGTTACCCATGATCCATCTTGCAACAAATGTTGTTAACCTCCAAGCTTCAAGGATCAAGGCTTTGTATTGTTCACCTTAAAACTCCAACTAGCAACAATTTTTTGAAAATATAAAACATACACTATGATTTGAAATGCATCATGACGGGGGTGGCAAATGCAACATACAATTGCTCAATTGAAATAGTGAAATCTATCGAGAAGAAAACAACATCAATGTGAATAGAGGAGACATTGTGTTAATTTGGTGTGAACCCTTGCATTTTAGGTTGCAACATCTTAACTCCTCCATCTTGAACAATCTATGGTTCAAATGGTTCTTAGAAATCAAGAATGTGGTTCTAGTGACCTATATCTTATAGTTGTGGTGGATTTGGCAAAATATTTTTTTACAAAATAAAAACTTACAATATGCATGTCACATGCCCCTTGGAAAGGAGCATTTTTGTGAAAATTCACACAAAAAAAAACTACTACCAAGGATGGGAAAAAGGAGGGATATAGTCAAGATGATATTGACAAAGTTTTGGTTAAATACTGAATAGAATTAAAGGTTTCCAATATCTATATAAATAAAAGAATGTTCATGAAAATAATGGAATAGAAGAATATACACATGTGGATTGATGAGTGTAATCAAGAATTGAATAACTGATTTGTAGGCATTAGATGAAATATTAATAAATCCATGTTACATATGTATTATGATAAAGATGCAATGACATCCATTTCAATAAGCATAAACAATATGACTAATGTTGTATGCAACTATGTCAAACACATGAATATAATGAAAAGGGGGTGCAAATATATTAACAAGAGCCACACATGACCCCTTGTGTGATTCTTTATATAATGGGTTAGCAAATCAAGTTGATGCAAGGCAAAATTTGTTACAACCAGGTGATGCACTATAAATTTATAATTTAAAAGTGACAAAAATCATCCATAACAAAACAAATATCACGCTTTACTATCATGTAAAAGTTTATTTCAATCAAGCCAAGGTAAGGCTAATTAGAAACTTGTGATTTGCTTCAATTCAAAAATGGATAGCAAGAAGGACAATGAGATTCCAAGGAGCCAATTTGAAAAAGTGAAATGGCATAACCCTTTGGAAACAATTCAAAGGCTAATGTCAATGCGAAGCTTATGAAATATAATAGCAAGATAATGGGATTGAAAAGCAATGAAAGGTGATAGGATTTTAAATTGGGAGGGGCAAAAGAAAATTGGAATGGGTATAAGACCAAAATTAGAAAAAAAGGATTAAATAGACATTTTCCTAGATGGAAATGTTCAAATGAAGTCAACCTAGAGAAAAATAGGATTTTTCATTTGATTATTGCCTCAAGCTAATGGACGCACATGTGTAGATTTTGGGTGCGCCCATCCAATTGATGGGTTGTTTTGACGTCTACCCATCTACTTGTTGGGTTTCGTTTCAAAATATGAATGTTGGGTAACTAATTTAATCATGCTTCTATATCAAAAAAAATTTGGGGTTATCACTTGCCTTTTTGTATCATGAGGTTTCATATATTATGAAATGTAAAAAAAATCATACGATTAATTTTTTTAATGAATTTTTTTTATAAACATATAAATAATTAACTTCAATTCTTTTAAATCTTATTCAAATGAGATTCTTAAAAAAAATTGATTTGAAAGTTTATGCAACAATTGAATAAAACATGTCAATTTTTAAATAAATTAAAATTTGAAGATAATTTTTTTGAGATATAAGTTTTATAATTAATTTGATGTTATTTGTAAAACTACAATAAGGCTTTTATGAAGATTTAATTACAAAAATCATAATGAAATTAAATTTTAATTGATTTTTTTTTGTATTGTTGTTTCCTTTTATGTTATACAAGTTTATTATTGCCCTAAGATAGTAGGCATGCATGTATGATTTTAGCTTTTATCAAGCATGTATGGGACAAACACAACTAGTTTATGGATGTACTTGGGGCAAAATGGTCTTACAAACAATGGGAAATCAAATAAATAAGGAGAGATTGGTATTAAGAGAAGTTGAAATGAAAGAAAATCAAAGATGAAGGCAATCTTGCCAAGAAGAAAGTGGTTTTCATAGGGAAAAAAAAGTTGATTTTCTAATGAAAGGAAAAACACAATCATTTTATCTTAGTATAATGAATATCATTTAAATATAAACTAAATGCATGTAACAAATAAGAGAATATTTGGAAATCACCATGACATGAACCTTTAGATGTAAAACATCAAGGATGTAACATGAATTAGGCTATGAAATTTCATTAAGATTCACAGAGCAATTGCCCACATATGATGCTCATATGGAGCTTGCCTACAAAGATCCTACAATGGTGGAAAGTCCATGCAAAACCTAGTTAATGAAATTATAAAGGAGAGGAAAAGGAAAATATGGTTAAGAATATTACACAAGGCCACAAAATTTAAAAGAACACCCAAAAGAAATGAGAGTACATATATACGTTAAGTGGAAGACATTCGATGACATGCATAGCCATGCATGGAAAATAGAGACAAAGAAACAAAGTAGGCGAGTGATATTAAGGGAGGGAAGATATTATGGATACTATTCTTCATCCCAATTAGGTCCTATATTGTCAGGGTAGTGCCTGGAAACTGCCCAGACAGACAAACAGACACTGTAGCTTTAATATATAAGATTTACATGGGGATGTGTAAAAAAAATTCATTTACCTTTCCATGACCACATGTAAATGCTTTTGCCAGGGTAAACGTAAATGAATTAAATTTTGAAAAAAAACTCCTAAAATTTTATGCATCTAATGTCCCCATAAGTCTTATTGTATGCATATAGTGTTTAATGATTCATTTGAATTTTGGAAAGGAAGCCTTTTTCGAATGCATCCAATGTTTCATAAGTTTTATTATATGTGTATAATGTTTTGTGATTCATTGAATTCCTTTTGAAAACCATTGGCAAGTGTGCACTTTTCACAATCGAGAATTAAACGTCAAATATTAAACAACCCAAATTGCTTTGGATTTTAACTTCGAATTGTAGTTGCATCATTTATGACCTTCCTTTTGAACTCATGGTTTAGGTCGAACCTAACAAATTCATTTATTCAAATTTTTTTCACATCAGATTATTATTTTTATTCTTTTCTTTCTTTGGTTTCCTTTTTCATGATCTCATTTTTTTTTGTATTAAAGAAGGTGGTTTCGATGAGATTAAATATGTTTTCTCCTTCAATTTTATTCTTTTAATGTGTGTTTAATCTGACTAGGCAAGGTAAATTGACAACAATAAGTCTTGAAAGGAATTTTTTCCCTTTTTTAAATATTTTATACATATTTACACAACATGTACATGTAAATCATTTACATTTATATAAATTTACACAACTTAAAATGGATTTCCTTGATTTTACACTTACATAGAATGTAAATAAATTTGCTATGTCGACTTACACAATGGGTATGTCTAAAATCATATATATTATGCACAACACTAATTTTTTATCAATATTGGTTAGTTCTCCAATTTGTGCATTAAACCCAAGGAGTTTATGTTCAAGTTTCTTTTCATCTAGACCCAAAGCTAAACCAACAACTTTTTGGTGGAACTAGCACAAGAACCAAATTGTGGAAAGCATTTTGCTAAAACTAGAATTGTGAAAAGCATCTCTTAACACATATTTAAGTTTTTTTTAATAGTTCCACCCATACCCCTTATTTGGGCCCCTTTACCAATATTTATCAATTCAAACATAGGGTACTAATTGTTTCTCACTCCCCACCCATCAAATTTTTGAAAAATGAGATACTATAATGCAAGCAACAATCTAAATGTAACCCACCATGGCCAATCCATTCTAATTGAGCAATCCAAAGCAATCCTTTCTCCAATCCTAAGGAATGCATATAGTGTACATCAAACCAAACCCAATTTTAACCAAACCCAAATTTTGACCCAAGCCTAGAAAGGTTTTTTTAAGTTTGGAAAAATATGCCAAAATCAAACCAAAAGGTTAGAAAATTGGTATAACACTAGTTTTAAGGTTGATGAGCAAACTCCTCCTCCATGCACAACTCCACTTGAATCATTTGGATTCAAGTGCAAGGGTTTAATATCTCTCTCTAACATTCAAGGAGAGAAAACATGAGTCACACTTGACATGCCAAAATTGAGGACTCCTGGTGTGTAGTAACTTGTAAACCCTAAACCCTAAACCTCTTCATGAGTCTTGATATAAAGTGCACAAAACAAACTGCACCTCCAGAGTGAACAAGCACACACCAACAAACCATGTGGGATGGATGATGCGTGGATAGGAAACACTTTTTCATTGTATTCTTCTTGCATAGTTAACTATGGTGATTAGCAATGTAATAACCATTCACATGCATCTACTTACCTAATAGTCATCAAATGTTTTATGTGCCACATTTAGTACTTGGCTAAGTACTTAATGGAAGGTGGTACCCAGTTGTTTAGGTACCTAGTTGTTTTCTCCTTTTTAATTTTTTAAAATAATTTTTTTGAAATTAAATTAAATTAAAAATTGGGGGCAAAAATAAATGGAAAGATTCATTGCCAAAAGGAATTAACCAGTATGTACTTAGTTACTTTGGCTAAGGTGAACCAAAACCTACAACTGGTAGGTACCCTTCTTCACCTTCTTGACTGAGGCTTTTGAGAGGCCACATCTTTCTTGGGGAAATGGGAAAATTTGGATTCCAAGGCCTTAATTTTGTCTAAAAATGATATATATGTCTATAATGTTTAGAAGTTGCCCGAAAAACTTTGAGATTTTTGTTAATCATGGTTACCAATCTAGGTGCAGCTGGTTCACTCAAGGTGGGTGGAGGGTGAAATTGGTGGGTGGGGTTTGGGTTACCTAACCCGAGATCCACTAAAAGAGCACTACCTGAAAACAAGATGTCGAAGATAGAGAGTCCTTTAATTGTCGCAACCCCACTTTGGCCAAGTGTGGGGGTGAAGCCCAACACTTGGAAAAGTTGGAAGTTTGGAGTCCTTTGGGACTCCCGAATGTTCAGAGCTCAACAGCATGGCCCAAAACACCTCGCGTTGAGGTGTTCTTGGTGTCATTAGAAAGGTCTTGAAATGTAGACATCGAAAATGGCCTCGCATTGGCAATTCGGACATCTGCAGCCCAAGTTATGGGCAAAAGAAGGGCCGGGAGTCAAACTGGCAGTTTGACTCCCGACCACAAAAAGTCAGGAATCGACCTTTTCTCGACGTCGTCTTGAAGAGTGCGACATGGCGTTGGAAAGCTCTCGACAAGAGCTACAACTTTGGTTTAGGACTCGTCCCAATCCGAGTTTGGGGCGAGGAGCTGTGGCCGTCCAAAGTCTCGGGACTCCAACCCGGGACAGTTTCGAGACTCCATTTCGGGAGTCCCAACAAAATGTGCCATTCGGATGTAGCCTCCGCGACCAGCCGCAGAGAATACTATATGGGGGAAGGTGGTGGCTTCCCTCGAGTCCGGGCCGTGGTGAGTCTTGTGTGTCCAAGTGCCCGTGGCAAGTCCCAACAC
>Ga0209611_10003130_pt1 | contig 28909 bp, 24 predicted proteins | sample S1TSphgellanicum_3_FD_187693 | JGI IMG/M metagenome (GOLD analysis project Ga0209611, IMG submission 187693) | Host-associated microbial communities from peat moss isolated from Minnesota, USA - S1T2_Fc - Sphagnum magellanicum MG (SPAdes) (version 2) | ecosystem: Host-associated > Plants > Peat...
TTTTTTTTTTTTTTTTTTTTCTCAATTTTCAGTTTTAGCTAGTTTGTTACTTGCCAATCTTTAAGTTAAAATTGCCACATGGACACATGGAGTGTCTATCTGTTCATCTGTTCAACTTCGTGCTTAGAAAATTTGTACTTTATTTTAGATAGAGAAAATAAAATGATCAGTTCTGATTTGCTATTTCTATGTCTTCTAAGTCAAATTTGCAGCTACAGTCCATCATCCCTGCTTTGTTTTTTTGCGAATGATTGTTATTTTAAATCTATTTAAAAACTAATAGCTATGTGGGGGAATCGAACCCTGAGCATAAAACACCCTGCCTGCTGTAGCATAAATCCTAACCTGCAAAAAAATATATTAGTTGATAATTATATTGAATGCAAAAAGAAGCCCAAACAAGGAGGTTGGATGTAGATTCGCTTCAAGCTTTAACTTTCTACACCATATCACATTCTGTTGTCCTGCTAGTTTTGAATTGATGCACAAAAAGGAAATGTCTTCAAAGTGAAGAACTTTTGGTTGAACATGCAAATCACAAGTTTCAAATGCATGGTTAATCTATTCCATGGTTTAGCCTTTATGAAAGTTAGTGTCGAAAGACAATGTTCATCCTCAACAAAACCAATAACATGCACAACAACAAGTTTAGCTAGCTTGATGTACTTTGGGATTTTGACTTTAAAAATCAATGAGGAAGTAAAGGTTCTCCACAACTTGGTTATTGAGTTGACATCAAAAGGTTTATCCATTGCCAACTTAGCATTCTTTGTGGTGATAACAAATAAAGATCTTTGAAAGTCAAGAGCAATAGTAGAAAACAAGCTTAGAACCCATACCTCATTAGGTCCTACCTTCTTAGGTTGACAAAAGGCCGCCTTGATGATTGCCAAATGAGCAAGGTAAATACATGGTATGATGTAGACAATTTTAAAGAAAGTTGGGATTACATATAGTATAAAAAATAGCAACATTGAACATTGATTTCATTCACTTTGAAATGTTTTAAAGATCACATATAATAAATTTGAGCTTCAAACATAGAATGAGTTATTAAATGCATCAATATGCAATTGATTGGTAGTTGTATCATTGTGTAAAAGTACACCAATAATTTTATAAACATTTATTTAGAACCATTATTTGACAACATACTACCATTTTTTATTAATTTTGAAAATTCACTCTTTTTATGTAAAATGGTAAAAATTTTAGTTAGCCCATTTACATTTTCAATGGAAGAACATTTTACAATTTGAAAAGATCACAATCTTCATCATTATTATAACATAATGCACTAAAAAATGTTTAAAAAACATCTTATATAAACTTCACAACTTGAAAAAAAATTGAAAATTTTAGAGATTTTTTTTTTTTTTTCATGGTTGTATTTTTACATGTGCAAAATTTCATGGATAATCTACCATTAAATTTAGTCCTTTGTAGTTCTTTTTTTTAATTGAAGCATTGTGACAAGGTCATTGCAATGTGAAAATGTGTTTTAATTAATAATTAGTTTGTTCATATTTGCTCCAATTTCATGATATGATGATGTATTGGGATGTAAATCACCATTAATTGAAAATTTTAGTTACAAAATGTTTTCCAAACATCCACCATGATATATCAAAGTTCCATAATTATTAAAAAGTATCAAACTGTGACAATTTTTTATTTACATCGTAGCATGCATTCATCCAACATTGAACATTTTTTCAGGTTCTGGTTGTAGCCAATATTGTGGGTAAATAACTCCCAATGCATCCATAAGATTTTGGGCAAGGAACTTGCCTTGTAATTTTGTAATAAACTAAATGGCGGCTTTTTAACATTGCTACTTCAAAGATGCAACAACATCTCCATGTATGTCCCTTGTAACAAAAACACGTGCACCAAGTTAATTTGTAGAAGTGGCCTAGATATGTCAGCCAACAAATTCAAAAGCTAAATGATCAATGCATGTGTTTAGATTTGTAATCCAACACAAACTAATGTTGTCATGGGTAGTGTTGATCAACGTTTTGAAATTAGTGAACATATGACCTTCAAAAGAGGACTAGCTATCATAGAACATGCGATACACATCCTCTTCATAGATCTTCACTATTGTTATGAAATCATAGACAAAAACATCCTTTAATTGTGTAAACTTAATTAAGGAATGTATGCTTCTAACAATGGCGTCACTGCATTCAACCCCAACAAAGTTTCCACATTAGTGAGCAAAGATAGATTATATTAAGCAAAAGGTATTGTGGCAACATCTAATGTCGTTTTCATGAGGAGAGTGTAATATTTGGGCAACATTTGTTTGATAGGATTGATCATAGAGGTCCATCTAGTTTTAATATTACATATAATTTTGTTGCCTTCAATTTCCATTACCTTTGCCAACATAATAAACTCCAAATGCCTTTTGGGGCTATGATTGAAGTAACCATACAAACATTGTAACAAGTTTTCAATGTAAAAAACCAAAGGTAGGTTGGAGAAGGTTTGTATCATAAGGCTTGTCAATGATCCATACAATGCATATTGATAACAAATGGAGCATGTTGCCGCCAGATCTGGACTATCCTTTGGATTTTAAACCACGGAACGTTTTGACCCCATTAACACAAAAAAAAACCAACCTTGAAGCAATGTCCTTTTGTTTTAGGTTTCCTTGTGTCATCAAGGAGTTTATGATTAGTAAAGTTAGGTTATTAACCTTAGATCCAAAAAACATTTGATGCACATTCAATAATATTGGTATTTAACACCAGTCCTATACAATGTAACCATGAACATTAGCCCAACTTGCATCCATGGCTATAATTTCATCACATGTAAGAGAAAGCCCAATTAGAAATTTGGACAACAAGCTTAGTAACCTTCAAAATTTTAGCTTATATGTCTATGTAATCTTCCAATCAGCCCCATCAAAATAGTGTTTTTAGGGGAGAGATCGAAGTTTAAGAAAATCATACAAAGGCTGGAAGTCCTCATAATCAATCATTGCCTCACCTTTATACAACAAGCTAAAAATAGTTGCAAACTAAATAAGCTTTTGTTTATCTTCCATTGTTTGACCATTATTCAATTGTTGGAGGATAGTGGTTGTAGAAAGTTGAGCATAAGAAATCTCATTTTTCACATGCATACATTTTGGATCCATGATCCACTTACCATGTGAACCTTTTCTTTTACTTGCATGTTTTTCAATAGAATCCCATTTCACAACCAAATTTTTTTCCTTCATTTCAATTTTAGTAGAAACACAACATTTCACTATAGAAACCACCCCAATGGTAGTTTTACAATCCATATCTCTTGAAACTTGTGGTTTACATCAGTCACAACCTTCTTAGGTTTTTTAAGAGTAAAGGCATATTCATCATCAACGTGAATAACAACATTTTTTAGCATGGCAACTGGATTTGTTTCAAAGATTTGAGTTGAAAAAGAGTGTAATTCAAGGTCATGAGGAATCTTTCTTTGTTCACTTGTGTTGTTGGATTTCTAGTACCTCGCAAGAATTAGGAATGGGGGGGACAAGATTTTTTGCTAAAACTTGCACACCAAAGAAATACTTAAACTTGAAGTTGTTTAAAAACATTAGAGGAGTCATGGCAAAAACCAGTAAGTGCATGTTAGCAAGTGCAAACAATGCACACCAGCAAGTGTAGACAGTGCACATTAGCAAGTGCATACATTGCCAACAACATGCAAATTCAATGTTTGATAATTTGAAAATGTTTTGTGGTTCAAGACCAAAAAGCTTACCTTAAGGTTTAAACACTTGAGCAAATTGTTGATTCACCAGCAATTTGCACAACTTGCAAGTGCAAAGTGCACATTAGCAAGTGCACACTAGAAAATGCAAACAACAAGGTGCAGAATGCACACTACGAATTCAATGAATTAAAACTTAATTTGAAAATGTTTTGTGGTTTAGGACCAAAAAACCTACTTCAGACACTTGAGTAGATCAAAGATTCACCAGCCCCACATGAATCAAAGTGATGGTAATCCTAACTCCAAACTCCAAATCAATGAAACAACCTATGTCACATTCACACCAATGAGTCACAACTCACAATCTACACAATGCACATTGTGCGTTGTAACAAAAAATGGTGAACAAACAATGCACACATAGTCATGAATCATTCATGATGCTAAAATCTTAACAAAGTCATAGCTCAGTAAAACACAAGAGGTTGAAACATTTGGAGTTTGGGCAATTCAAACAAAAGCAACAAAACAAGAACTTGGACAATACAAATGAAATGAAAAACATAGTAAGTTTTAAAAGGGTTTAGTTTCAAAACTTCTTGACTCAAGAGTGATTGTTGCAATGTTGACTCTTGAGCTACAATGTCCAACTTCTAGCCCTCCAAGTTCCAAATTCAATGTCTCTTAGAGCTCAATGATTCCAACCTGCTGTCGATTGCAACACTCATCATTGTTGACAACAAACTTCAAAGAGGAGAGAAAAGAAGATTTTTTGAAGAATATGAAGGAACGAAAATGCCCAGCCATCAGCCCGCCTCTTTGTTGCATCAAGGCCTAGACTCAAAACTCTCAAATGTGCATTGTGCACACTGAAGTGTAGTAGAACTTAGAACTCAGCAGTTGCAATTAAGGGGTGCCCAAGCAAGGAAAAACGGGATGTCAACCAAACGTTAGGGCTGTGAAATCGACAGACTACAAACCTGCAATCTGATGACCCACATTAATCCTAGGTGAGGATTTGACTGTCAGTCAGTTTCTCAGGGGCGATAGGGGGGGCGACACATGTCTATTTGTTGTCTTCATCATCATGACGCCGAAAAAGCCCAGGGGTCCTTTGGCGAAATGGGCCAGGACCAAAAAAAATTCGCTTTGTGGGATTCGTCAGTCCTTATTTTGGGTAAAAAAAAAAGCGAAATTTTGCTCCAAAAGAAAACACTGAACCTAACCAATGTTGATCCAGGGAGTGGGCAGAATTTGGCTGATTCTGGCTTGTAACTTGCCCACGGCCCCTTCACACTACGTCCGAGAGCCTGATTTCATAAGTCCCAAGAAAAGGCGAAGTCCCATGGAAATCAGGACCTTCAGTACATAAACAATTTTATTCTGGGAGTTGGTGTGCCGTAGTGTGAAGGACTGGATCCCAAGCCCAAGTCCCATGAGGAGGGCAAAGTCCATCAATGTGTCATGAGAAAAACAGAACGAGAGAAGTACTGAAGTCATAACTCAAGTCCTGAAATCATAATTGCTCTTCTGATAACGAACCAATTTCTGCTGCTGCACTAGCATTTGCTATAAGAGTTATTCATGAAGTCATCCTGTATTTGGGCCGTAGTTTGACCCTTTAATCCCTGTTTAATCCCCATTTTGAGCGTATTACATGGACTGCCTTTGTCCTCACTTCTAATTTCGCCCCAAGTTATTGCAAAACTGGTGCCCAGTAGCCCCAGTTTGGGGCATTTTACGGATAATTCTAATATTGTTAGATCTGCAAGTTGTTTTGATCTCCTTTTGTTTAGGGGCTTGTAGGCAAATCCTCCATTTTGCTTCAAATCTGGGTATACAGAAGACTGGAAGTAGCTGCATCAAGTGTTTCTCCCACCCAGTAGTTCAGTCCAAGTACACCATTGCAAGTTTCACGAAGCACTCTGGATGTGATGTAGACTGGTCACAAGTCACAAATCACAACCTGGTGCAAGAGCATGGGGAGTGTGTGACTGGTTTAGCTCACAGTTTCATCAAACAAATCTTCAAACATGGGACTGGCTTGTTGAAATTACCAATTTACCACTGAATGGGTCATGTGTTGAAGAGGCAAGAAATGTTGAAAAAAGTTTTGTTTGAAGCAAAAAATCAGGATTTATTGCATCCCCAATTGAAGCTAATGTGATTGCAGACTTACACACTGCAAAAAACATGTCAAGTAACCCAACATGTGTTGCATCGGTTTAGCTGAAACCAAAAAAAAAATCTACAAGAACAAGGGTGGTTGTGACCAGTATTTGGCAGTTATCTGGTTTTTATAATAACCTCCTGTTCTGGTTTTAAAAAATAACATTGGAATTTGAAAAAGCATTTAGTCCTGTTTATTATTAAAATCAGAATAAAAATCCCCTGATGCAGGATTTTTTCAAAAAGCCTCAATTTTGTGGTTTTCACGAAGTGATTGATTGGCAAAGGCAGTTTTATAGTTGGATATTTGATCAGTTCTTGGATCATTTGAAAACTATGGTTATATATCAGAATTGATTCAGATATTTTTGAGAATTATGGTTAGATCCTAGAACTGATTATTTGATTTTTTTCAATAACATGGGCATATAGCTTTGAAGAATTGTTCTGAAAACCATCAGTTTTCATTTATGATAATCGTCCAACATTGGTCATAACTCATAATCTCAGAACAAGAGAATGTGACTTTTCTCACACAAAAGGCTCTGGCTTATGACACACCTGTGAGATAAACATCACAGTTTCATCGATAAAGTTTATGGCACATGTTACATTTGTATGAGAAAAACCACATTTTGTTGTAGTGCCTTGTAAGTATCAGATCCCCTATCTGATCATGAGCACCATAAGGAATTCCAGTGACTAACTGCCATTACTCCTCACAATCTTCATCAGCATGGAACATGTCCTTTAGGGCACACCACCTTGGTCACTTGTGCAAAGACATACTGTAATACCTTGGCCATTTCAACACATGTCCGTTGAATAATTAATTGATTTTGAAAAATTCATTTTCATCAAATGAAATATTCCTAAATATTCATTATTTTCTTTCACAATATTTTTTGATTTGGAAGAAATAGTTTTATTAAATTTCAACATTTCTGAAATAATATAATTAGTGTCAAATTGGCCAAGGTACTAGGGTAATAACCATAGCTGTAATAATCAAAATAGAGATTCACAATAGGATCTAATAGTCCCTATTGTGATTAGAACACTGAAAAGACATCAGTACAAGGGGTAGGAAAAGGCATTTGGATAGAGTTCCTGTTGAAAAATATGAAACCGAGTTTGGACCAGTAATTATTTTTCTTAGGTGAATTTTCGCCATTTTTTGAAATATGTTTTCAAAATAGATTATTCTGTTGTAAATTCCCTTTTTTTTTTGGGGAAAAAATCTGCCAAAAGTTGCCACAATTTCTTACAATATGAAAGGGTGCTTCAGATTTCATACTTTCATATTTTGAATATTGCCAAGTTTGGCTAAATAGACATATGGATTATGTTGCTTGAGCAACATTAGGAAAATTTCCAAAAAAATACTGGTTTGGACCTCCAAATACGCACTGCACAAAGGAGAAAAGAAGTATGATTGATTTCGATTAGTTGGTCACAATGATTGGTAGCTCATGTGGTGGCATTCAATGGATCTTCTCCCTACATTGTCTAAAATTTCAGGGAGGAGAAATACTTTAGGATGGGGTTGGCAAAATAATTTGTACATGTGTCATAAACTTGTAACTGCGTGTGGGTGGATTTACTCTACCTGCACCACCAAGATCCAAACTTCAAAGAGAGGGTGAATCTATATTTGGTTTTTGTGAGAGTGAAGACTTGCTCCAAATATTTATTTAAATTTTTTTCCTGTGATTGCTCATTTTGCTCCATGACAGAGAAAGCTTGACTACAAATCTTGCATCAAATGCACTTGAAATGGAGGACTTGAAACATAAACTTGGCAACCAAATCATGATTTTTTGAATAAAAATGTAGCCAAGTAATGACAGCAGTAACTTGCAAAGAAGACTCTACAGCTTCCACTAGCAAAGATTCCCATCAGAGAACAAAGGGAGTATATTCAGTTGTTGAAAAACAATAAGAAGAAATGATGAAGTTTCTTGTAGAGTTTCTCTTGGATGATCAGCTCATATACCCCATCTCTCTCTTGGGTATGAGAGCTTATTTTGGTCCCATACCCAAGCTCTCCATCCAACCCTTGCATATCCCTTATCACAGCTTGGCTCCTTGTAATAAAAGCAAAAAGTTTCCATTAGCTCTCTTTGGTGGGGCATGTAAATGTCATTGTTGAAGGCACTGCATATTGGACCATGAGAATTTGTTTACATTGTTACAAACATCAGTGCTTGCTAGCAGAGCAGCTGTGTTGATTAGGATGTTGAGGAACTTGACAAATTGGCAACGAGATACGGAGAGCAAACACACTGCAGGTTTGAAATGTAGGCACTCACTGGAAGGGCTCAGTCAGATGCAGTACAAAAAAGCTTGACAATATTGAGGCTTTGGAAACATTATCAACCTTCTCAGGAACTTGGAACATCCGGTATTCTCTTTGAGAATTGCAAAACACAAATGGAAAGAACTTGAAACTATCTTTGATTCTAGGATTTGTAAGAAAAATTTGAACCTCTTTGAAGCTCACTCTAAAAATGCTCAGAACCTAACCTCTTTGCTTGAAGCTGATCTCCAATATACTTTAACCCTAATCTGGAAAAGATCTGCTGTTGAAATAACTTGAAGAGAATGCCGTAAAGCCTTCAAAAACCTGGAAGAAGGCACTCATGAAAGTCAATACAAACTACTCATGTTTTGAAAGGGAGATTTGGTGATCTAGGTTTAGTTCTTGATGTATAGCTGCTGTTTGATCCAAGCTCTGGCACCACCAAACAAACTTTGAAATCCAATCTGTGTATTGTGGAAAGGAAATGCAAGTATCCTGAACAAAGAGGAGAAGCCCGAAGATAGCATTGGAGATGGACCACCATGCTGGTGAAGACTGTGAGAACTGCCTGTTGCAAGGTAATATCGAGCAGCTTTCTCAACCAGTGGATTCTTCATGTGGACATTGTGGATGTCTTGCAAGGATTGGAAATTCATGAGACTAGAAGAAGATGACTGTTGACCCTGAAGCACAGGAGCAAGCAATCTAGTAGCACCCATGACATCAGACAATGATGTATATGAGTGTGTGCGGTTTATATCCCGAAGCTCAGTTTCCCTTCTCAGTTGCAACCGGATGTGGCTGTAGGATCGCCATAGTTGGCCAACTGTCATTGCATTCGGTTTCACAAGAGCTGCCATAAATTATCTTTTCTTCAGCGGCTGCTAACTTTGAATATCCAGATTACTGTATTTGAACTTCTTCAGAAGTTTCTGGTTCAGCTGAAAAATCCCTTGTTCTCACAGCCTCCTCTTCTCTCTCTTCTTTCAGAATTTGCTAACCTGAGATTCAATAAAATGAAACCATTAGACAATTGTTGTCAGGGATGAAGTCTCCAATGAGCAAGAGCAACAAAATAGAAAGGAAACAAAATTCTGAAGGACTTGTCAACCTTGGATAGTAAGAACCCTAGAAAAGAAAAAAACTCAATCCAAGCTTGCCAAGAAGCTAAACAGAAGCTCTCCGGTTTTACAGTTTCTTCAGATCTTTTGAGGCAGAAACCAGGTATTGAACATCCTTTGATCGCATATTCAAACAGAGGAAGTATTTTGTTTGATATCCCTTCTCCCCAGAACTAACACTCCTACAGAAGGATTGGCTGGGACGTTCTGCTACTTGGAGCTTTCCATCAGCAAATCTGACGTTCTTGAAGCCATGAGGACCCCATTCTTGCTACAGAAAAATACAGTTTCCAGATCCTTATAAAGCCATACACTCCTGGCTCCATCATCTAACCCGGTGACCATTGGTACAACATTCAAGGAAACGCGAGAGCATTGTCTTCCTAAAACTTCAGATACTGAAAAACGCGAAAAACTAGGTTTCCATTGAGTTCATGAATCCACAGAAGTCCTTGATATCAGTCAGTCTTGCAAAAGACACAAATGCATAACTCACGTACATAGATACATACCCCGGAATCGCCTTTCTTTCTCCTTCCTTGCTCTTCTCCTTCGCTCTCCTCGCTCGTTGGCGACTGATAATCACACGTTCTTTCGTCTGGAGACTCTTATTATACCGCCGTGCCAGATTCTCAAACTCCTTTGTTTCTTCCGCCGCCCCTGGAAAACAAAAAAAAAGACATTCCAAAACCTCAGAAACAGAGAGATATAACACAGAACCATAAACAGCAATGACCAATGGAGCTTCTTCGTCCTCAGATTTACTACCATCCGATCTCCACGAAAAAAGAGACAACAACAAGAAGAAAACATACAAGAAAAAAACAAACAAGAACAGACCCGAAACTTGAGCACTCGGCTTTGGATCTCAACCAAAAAAGTAGCAGCAGCAGCAACTTCAGCGATCAATCTTGATTGATACTTACAAAGGAGTGAGCTACAAAACCACGCCTGACGCCATCGCGATCTCTCGCAGATCTCTAGCGAGATCTGTCTGTCTCTTTCTGTCTCTCTCGTTTCCTTCTTCTTCTTCGTCTTCTTCTCGCTCCTCTGGAGCCTTCCTTTGCAGTGCTCTAGGAAGAGCAGAAAGAGTATATACTTCGGTGGCAGAGGTTCAAACCTGTGCTGCCACTTTTGTGGCTTTCTCACTTAGCCATTTTCAGCCCACTTTGTTTTCAGCCACGTTTTTGTTTTACCTAATTATTTTTGGGGGGTGGGGTGGGGAGGTGGTAGTGGTGTGATGGGAATTTGGCTAAATCAATTTATTAGCCACTTATGTGGCTTTCTTACTTAGCCATTTTCAGCCCACTTTATTTCCTGGGATTTTCTATTAAAAAACTTTTTCCGTTTGGTGTTGGTGGTGGTGATGATGGACTTTGTATTGAATTTAGTTAAATCAATTTATTTGCCACTTATGTGGCTTTTTCACTCAGCAAATTTTAGGCCACTTTATTTCCCTGGAATAAATAAATTATTAATTTTTCATTTGGTGGTGGTGGTAGTGCGATAAGGATTTAGAGACGATCACTTTATTAGCCACTTATGTGGCTTTTTCACTTAGCAAATTTCAGGCCACTTTATTTCCCTGGAATAAATAAATAAATAAAATTTTCATTTGGTGGTTGGTGGTGGTATGCGATAAGGATTTAGATACGATCACTTTACTAGCCACTTATGTGGCTTTCTTACTCAGCAATTTAATGGTCAATTTCAGGGGCCTTTATTTTGCAGGAAATTTCTTTTCCCCCCATTTATTAGCCATTTATCTGGCTTTCTTACATAACAAATTTCAGGCCATTTGTAGGCCGCTTTCTTTCTCAATACGTTGTTTATTTATTTATCATTTAGTGGTGGTGGTGGTGGTGGAGTGGTAGTGAATTTAGCTTAAATCAATTTGTTAGGGGTGGGGTGTTTTTGGAGGATTTTTCAGTTTTAAATAAAAAAAGAAGGTTTATTTCCACATGTCAATGCTTATCACATGAACATAAAAGTTGGAGAAAATTTGTGAAGAGGAAAAAAACAAGGAATAGGTGGAAAATTGTCCATCACAAGCAAGAAAAACTGTTTAAAACATCAAGTTCATTTGGACTATGTTTGTCTACACAATGCAACTTGGAGTCCAAAGCAAGTCTTACTTACACCACAAACATATTACAGCCCACATTCTATTTAGGGGATTCTCCAGTTGGCATCCCCAAAATGGCATATTATGGTATCTATGGTGCTTAGTTTTTTTTTCCCCCTTTTTTGTGTTCTGCGGAGTAGTGTGTTTGAAGTTTTCACTTGCCAAAGATGGAAGAATTGAAGCTATTGGTAGCTGAGTTCTTTAAATGGCAAATATTGAATGCCATATCTCCTTAAGCTTTGCTGGAAAGTATTTGTATTTCTTCAAAGCACAAACAAGATGCTTTGCTGGAAAGTATCAGTAATGCCACAAAGCACCACCAGATGCTTTAGTGGAAAGCATTGGTAATTCTGCAAACACAACGAGATGCTTTGGTGGAAAAGGATTTGTCATTCTACAAAAGCATGCCAAGATGCTTTGGTGAAAAAGTATTCCTAATTCTACAAAAGCATGACAAGATGCTTTGGTGAAAAAGTATTCCTAATTCTACAAAAGCACAACATTATGCTTTGGTGGAAAGTATTTGTAATTCCGCCAAGCATGACAAGATGCTTTGGTAAAAAAGTATTTGTAATCCACCAAGCACAACAATTTCCTGGAGTGCATCTTTTTAACAAAATGCCACCAAGACCTAATACTCTGATCTTTTATTATTTATTTATTTTTGGAAGAAGAAAGCAATCTTTCTTCAAAATAATCTCATATTTTGATGTGGGTCTCCTACTTTTTGGAACCCTTGGAGCCTGGTATGTTGTGACACAGTGATAACAAGTTATACCAAAGCATGTTCCAAAGTGGTCCTCCCCTACCATTGATTCACACCACTACAGTGTGCTGCACACATGAATTACATCACAAGTAGAACTACCGAACCCAAAGTGGGACCAGCAGACAAACAGCCATCCTATCTAAGGAAAAAACCAACCAGTGTTGTGTGGTTATTTGAAAATATAAGGAATTGTCTGTGTGTTCAGGTTTTTAAATTATTTCAGAATTAGGAGAAAATTCATCAAATTTGAAATGACCAACCAATCAAAAAGGCACAAAAAAGACTACCTAATTACAGAAAGATTAAAATAATTGCATCTCTTCCATACCATTGGGGTGATCAAAGATTGGGGTCCTTGACTTCCTTCAAATTCTTGCAACTAGGTTAAATGGTCATTTGGAATTCCATATCCTTGTTTTGGGTTTTCTTTCTAGGGAAGAATGGAAATAGGGCATTTGGGGTCCACCTAAAAATATAAAGAAGCATGGCCAAAATCCACAACCCATTACCTACCTATTATAGGTAAGTACCAAATTCCTACTCTTGGGAATATAGCTGTTAAAAGAGACTTCCCATCCCCCCTACTTTCCCTAAAAAGACTCTTGGTGGTGGCTATCCCAATTTAAAGGTTAACTTTAAATTGGCGCCTGAAAGGTATCCATCCCATTCGCTACTCCTCTTCATAATTCTATTGTTAAGTAATGACCAGTAATTATTCTATCATAAGTAATAGTATAGTTTAGTGAATATGGATTATTTATTAGTATGTTTTTTTTAAGGGCTGTTGTCATCAACACAGTCAGGACTATTATTATAATATGAAAACAATAGCTCCAATTTGTAGATAAATTTTTATGAACATTTTGCAATTGATATACTAGTCTCTAGGCTACCACATACATGTGCATACAAGGCACAAAGCAATGTATATGAAAGTAGCTTCTTCTTGCCTTTCTTGTGGGGGATGAGAAAAATGCTTGAGTGATTTACTATCACTCATCTAGTATACTTCACAATGTAATGTTCGACTTAAAAGTCTGTAACTTTTCTAGGGTTGTCACTCCTCATCTGGCATCATTGGTAAGATTATTAAGTTCAATCACCTCCTTAGTTGAATTGAAGAGGTGTCAAAACAACCCCAAACCCTAGAAGTGATGACAATTGTGCACACCTGTAAAGACCAATTTATATGTGTAAGTAGCACTATTGTGAGAGTGTGGCTTGGTGGGTGGATGAGCATTGCTTTGTCAAAGGAGATATGAAAGTGCCACATGTATTGAGAGACACATTGGATTTGTCTATGGAAATATGAAGTTGCCACTTGCATAGATATGTTATTGTCTTTGTCCAAGAAAATATGAAATTGCCACCTGCATAGATATATGTGTATGTAGGTGAGAATTTGTGTCTTGGTAAGGATGAGCTTTCAAGACAGCCGTGTTTCAAATACTTGGTAGAGCCCACACCTCCACAAGGAACCGAGTGACCCAGCTATGAGTGAGCTTCCAGAATCACAGCATTGCAAAGACTTAAAAGAACCATGATGACAACATTGCAAAGACTTATTAATGACCCCACCTCCAAAAAGTAGGTAGGGGTATTGGATAGGGCAGAGAGCCTACCTCACAAAATATGTACAACCTTTTTTTGGGCTGAATAAAGAGTCACACCTAGCCTAGCCCTTGGCTAAGTATGTCAATAGCTTTTCTTGGTGGAGAAATGCATATAGGTACATATTTATGTTGTATATATGTACATAAATTATACTACATGAACTAGATTTGTAGGAAATTGATTGGTGTGTTCTTGAACTTGAGTGGAGTTATGATGAAAGATAAATGGAGGAAAGTTTATTGTAGATGCTAATTGGCCATCAAATCATTAGGATATTGTTTTAATCATGGCTTTAAATTTATAATTTTTTAATAAATTATACATATAACACAATCAGTTGGAGATAAGGTGGGTACTTCCCAGTTGTTGGGGGAAATTTAATTGTAAGTTTTTGAGTGGGTGTAACTTTGGAACAATGAGGAGCTGACGGTGGTCCCCAAAAAGGATGATGAAAGATCATATAAATGCAAACAAAACATTTTTTAGTTAATTCGATTCCTTTGCTAGAAGCTTCAGCTGCCATCTGGTTGGTGGTAGATTGGCACCCATCTATCTTTGAAGGCTGGAACAAGAAGCTAGAGAGAATAGACTTTATGACAAAGGAAAATGGGAGCCTAAACCCTAAACACAACACCCACTTAAAAAATAACAAAGTTTCAAATACTGTACACTTGCACGTTTGCCTTGAAGGCAATCAAACTCTCTAATTGCTTTCCCACGTTTTCAGTAGCTTAATCAAACACTTGTTCACATAGACAATATGAATCTGGTGATTGGGTGGGTACTGGAGATGAGAATGGCCATCCTAGGTGCTTCGAAGCTCTATGGGAAGCTTGAGTAACTACAGGTGTGGTTAGGCTAGGAGCACCGACTCACTGAGATGGTTTTTAGAACTAGGAGTTCACAGACAGGATCACATGGAAGCTGTAGACGAGACTTTGTGGCAAGAAAGTCATAGCCTAGAGGAATAAAAGGGCGCTAATCCATCAAAAAGGTCAATACTTTCTACTCCCATGGGGCTCCCATGTTTGTCTTGCCTTCAACAAAAAGCCCTTGTGTTTTCCCACTTGCTTAGCATCTAGAATGGAAATAGTTAAAACATATCCAATCAAGTGCTTGAAATATGTGGGCCAATATCCACAAATATCCTCTAATTTTGAGCCTCTATTAGAAAGGGTACTAATATGCCTTTTCTCATCATGCCCATGTGCTTGCCTTTGATTGTCGCTTCAACTAACAGACAATCAAAGCAAATATTTATGTTCTTCTCTATACTTATGTACACAGTTATTTGACAAAGCAAATTTCCATTAAGACCCTCTGGAAAACATTTGATTCTATACCAAAGGCAATGAGTATCTTATTGTGGTCGTTCATCAATAGCATTTCTGAGTTTCAAATTTAAAGGAAATTTAATAACCAAACCCCCCCTCCCTCTCTTTCCAAACTCAAAAATGATTTTTCAGACTCTTATAACCTTTGATCTCAACATATTGGATAAAATTTCCCAACTTTTTGACACTCCTTTTCTGAATAATTTTATGCCAACAAAGAGACTTGATAACGGTGAAGCCAAAGCACTCATGTAACAAACCGAATTTATCCCTTCCATTTAATAAAACTACTTGGCTTACAATAGGGAAGTTAGGGAAAATAGGGAAAATACACAAACAATAGGGAAGTTAATGAAACATAAAACCAAAATGTCAATGCTTAAATGTCATTCCTCATTCACTAGATTGTTATGCATTTAACATTCTATAAGTAGAGGGGAAATCTTCCAAGTATTCCATCAAATAAAATGAAGTTAGAACCTTGTCCATGGAACAATCCAAAAAGTGGAACCAATTGCTCCACATATTGAAATGAGTACTCTTGATCCAATGGGAGATTTATGTCCATTCCCAAGTCCCAAACCTTATGGGACATAAACCATAGACCTAAATATGCTTTCGCACGCCAATGCAATATTGTTCAGACTACAACTATGACTACCTCTGACTATCTACTTATATAATATCCCTGGGTGGTCGTCCTTTAGGGGTCGAAGTGCAGTGACGGCTTTAGGTGACAAAACCAGTTGTGGTCCGCCTTTTGTTTTCTGTGTATTGGAGTTATCCAGAAAGTCACCCTGTCTTTGGGCCTGCTTCCACTCCCTATCCCCTCTTTTAGTGGTATCCGCAAAGAAGGGAAATTTTAATACATCTCAGTATGAAATGCTGAAACTCAGCATTTAATGCACAAGGTTTGAGAATTTTTTTTGTCTAGTAAGTTCGAGCAGATTATGAAGGTGAAAAAACTTTTTTTTGTCACTGCCCACCATCCCGGGTGTTCTTCTCACATGAAAGTCAGTATGTTGGGTAGACCAACATTGCCAGTCCTGTTGTTGCTTTCCATGGGTTCCTCCAAAGATCCGCACAAGGTTTCCCACTTTCTTCCACCTGAGAGTATTGCGACCGGCCTCGGACCACTTTCTTCACAAAATTTGGATACATCTCTACCATCCGAAATGCATCCAAATAAACAAAAATATAAAAATAAAAAAGAAACACTTTATTTTTACTATACAAAATAATAATAAAAACAGAAAACACATTAAAAAAAGAAAAAAAGATAAAAGTTTCTAAAAAAAACTAAAACATGAACCAAGTTAAAAGAAACAGGGGACTTCATCGTGTCCGATGACAGCCACCGGGGCAAATGAATAAAAAACAAAAAAGATAAAAGTTTCTAAAAAAAACAAAAACATGAACCAAGTTTAAAGAAACAGGGGACTTCACCGTGTCCGATGACGCCCACCGGGGCAGATGAATAAAAAATAAAAAAGATAAAAGTTTCTAAAAAAAACTAAAACATGAACCAAGTTTAAAGAAACATGGGATTTCACTATGTCCGAAGGTCACGAGTACCCACTAGTAGATTCATAATACATAAGTTCTGAGTGTTGTCTTTGATTGGGTCATATATTTTCTACAGTGGTAAAGGCAATTGATCCCACATGAGCCATCCCCCAATTCATGTGTGTATTTCTGTTTACTCTGGATTCAGGATCAAAGCATCACCAAATGTTGGCCGTAATGAAAACATTAGGATGTACCCCGTGCACCATGTATGTGCGTATTCATGCCAGCTCTAATTTTAAATTTGAGGTGGATTTCTGGATCTTCATGCCATAGAACCAGTGTCTTTTTTTAGTGGCCAAATTTCGACCTGGAAAGGTGGCCTTCTACCTTTATGCCTAAAAAATAGGGCCAAAAAGGGGCAAAATCGCTCAAAGGCAACATATTGGAATAAGTACTTCACTTGCAATTCCTCCTAAACCTTAATCCCCCTCGCCATTTTTTCTGAGCCCACAACAGTTCCAGCTGCCAAATGGCTCCATTGAGCCATCCAATATTGTCATTTGTTGCCGATCATTTTCCTCTTTCGCCAAAACTACAATGGGATCATCTTTTTCTCATTGCTTGTTATCAAGTATGAAGAAGGCAAGATCGTCATCATCAGCTATGACCCTTTGCTTGAGCTCACCATATTCTATAGTTATGAAAGTCTTAACTAGGATTTGGTTTCATGATATGCAATGGGGCATGGGCCATGGTTTTAAGGATTTGATGACTTAATTGACTGTTCAAGAATCACCACTGGTCAAGAATCAAAGCACACTAGTGAGTCATGATTGTAGTATGTAACTTGGAGCTTTGCAAGTTGCAACTAGCTAGCTAAAGCAACAACTTGGATTAAACCACTTAGTCAATTGTTCGAAGCACCGCATCAAGCTTGGGAGAGATTCAGGAATTGCAAACTACAAAGTGTAGACTGCCATTGTGCATTGAAGGGTTATGATGTGTCATTGTGTCATGCAACTTGCAAGTTGAGGTTTTCGTTGGTCAACAATTGTTGATCGATCATCGCCAAAGTTTGATTGGACTCTGGAAATTAAAATACAATTTTCGATTCCCAAATCCCAACCTGTTGTGGTGTTATTGTAATTTTCTATTTGCAAGTTGCTACAATCTATGACTTTGGATTTTGGAGTTTGTAATGTGCACACTGCATGTTATGTAATGCAATGATCATTAGTGGTTTGTGTCATTGTGCAGTGTGCACTAGAGTTTGGTGGTTCATTGGTTTGTGTGTGCACTTTGTTATGTACTTTGATTTAATAATAATTATTGATGGACAAATTGTGATTGTGGAAAATTGATTGCAATCAACAATGGGTGAACTAATAACTTGGCATCTTAGAGATTTGCAATGGAGAAATTCTTTAAATTTTCAACATATTCTAATAGTTTTCAATTTTGAACTCTTTTCATGGTTTATTATGTGAGTATAGGGTTTAGGGTTTTTGTTGAACTTCAATTAGGTAATAAGTTTGATCAAGCTTATTATTTCACATCCTATTGATTTCAAGGTTTGATGTTCTTTGAGTTTTTTGTCTTTAGATTTAAAATTTTAAATCTATCAATGTGTTAATCCAAACTTTAGAGGATTTTAGGGATTATTGGTTGCAAACTTCAAAGTGCATAATGCAAAGGTTTAAGGTTTAGTGGTTGTAGTCTACAAATTATAGTGTAGAGCTTTACAGTTTATTGGTTGTTAATTGTAGAGTTGGGGTTTATTGATTGTTGATAACAAAGTTGGAGATTATTGCTACATGTTTTATAGATTATTTCTATTATTGTGATTTTTTCTTGAACATGGCACCTTTGTAGCATCCCTTAAATTTTTAATTCCATGTTTTTTTTCTCAAAAGGATGATTTAGGTGTAGCATCCTTTAGTAGCCAACTTCCAAACCCTATCCCTTTTAATCTTGAACCTTTTTTTGATGCTAATGTGTGGATTACCATTGAAAAGACTAAGAGGAAATGGAAGGAGTATGACCTAAATAGGGTGTTCCAAGATGTCTAGAATGTTAAACTACCTGGGTTGAATTGGTGGTGGATGCACATGGAAAGGTGCATCAAGTTAAATGCAAGGTTTGTACCAAGAGAGAAGGCAAGGAAAAGTTGTTGGCCCCTAAATTCGACAACCTTTGGAAACATAGTGGGAGAAGGAAGGCCTTAGCTACAATCTCAAAAGTTTTTAAGGCCGGTGAATTTTACATGAACAAGGATTTTGTCCATGCTAAGAGTGAACATTTGTATTATTCAATTAGGAAGGACACCATTGCTAACCAAATCTACCATGTTGCTATTGGTTGAAGGAAGAAAAAATTGGTGCAATTTTCTATTTGTTTTCACATGATGGTTGAAAGTAGACCTATGATTAATTACGAAAGCATGAGCAAGCTATTACATTTCCTTGATGTGAAGAATTTTCCAAAAGCCCACTAGTCAAACACATTTGGTTGAGAGACGGTAGTTTGCATGCATGATTTGGTTGTCAACAAAACCAAATCTTTGGTTGAAGGTGTTAGGTTCATCTTTCTTTCTTGTGATGAAGTTGCAACTTTTGATTAGTAGTCTTGGATTTCCACTCATGCTTGTGTGGTGGAAGATTAGTAGTGAACACCTTTGTTTTTTTCCTTGCAACATGTGGTTGATGGGGCCATTTATGATAACTTGACATGTGTATTTGTAGATGCCATGGTGTTGTTTGGTGATTTGTGTGACTAGTTACATTTGGAACTAAAGGGGTGAGTGTGTTTCAAGGCATCAAAACATGTGTGATAGTTTAGTTGAAAAAAAAGAATGCACTATTCATGATTGGTGTGCATTGTATGAGCCGCCGCACCAATATTGTAGTCCAAATTCTTTTTAAAATGGGCATTGTGAAAAAGATTTAAGGATGTGCTACAAAGTTTGTATGCATACTTTTCTCATAGTCCAAAGAAAACCCAAGAGTTTGTTGACTTGGTTGATACCGTGGAAACATGGGGTCAAAACCTATTGAATTATACTATTCCTAATTAAGAGGGTTTTTGTTTGAGTATCATTCCTTGGTTTTAAAGATGCATCAAGATGTTGATAATAATACTCAAGTTGCCCATAATTTGGAATTATTTTGTGATTTGGAGGTAATGATGGGGTTTTATCATATTATGCCCATTTTGGAAGGGCTCCATGACTTTATTAAATTATCCCAATCTCGGCAATGTTTTATTTATGATTTTGTTGCTATAGTCAAATTGTGCCAAACATGTTTCTATTATTGATACAATGATTCCGAGACTACCTACATGCATGATGTGTTCAATGGGTATCGCAACTTGTTGAATGGCACATTAGACATGGTGGTGCATGAATGGGCACATGATTTGAATATTGGTTTTGAAAACTTGAGTTTCTGAATTACTAGCATTTATATTATGATGAATTATTGGTTTTTTGAGACATCAATTTATGTGCATGTTACTCACGTTATCTTTCAACAAACCATCAATCAAATGCAAAGATAATGTTGTAAAGTTATAATTAAGTTCAACGATGAACTTGAAAAGTGATTTTTTGCATAAAATGTCATGGATGCTTTGGGTGTTGTTTATTTGTAGTATTGGTTAAAATCCTCATGTGAGATGACCTTCCTTGCTCATATGGCTATCTTGAAAGGGTTCTATTGTCAACTTAAAAAGCTTGGATCCACCCAAACTTGGATCCCAACAATACTTGATGTGAGTATTCTAGATTTGTAGTCTTCTTTCTTCAGCATTATAATGATGTTTAATGTTCAATGGACTATGAACTAATCGATGGATTTAAATTTGGTGACTAGACTTTGGAAGATGCTTTTTAATAATGTTTTATTATGTGAATTCATGAAAGTGGCAAAATTGGTTGTGGTTCAAATTATGAGTTTTATGGAAGATGATAACACTTTCTCAACCTTGACCTTCATGAAGGCAAGATTACGAAAGGTTGTTTACGTGAACATTTGGATGTTTACACAACCTTTTATAATAGATTTACAGTTGATATTTTTCCTTACAATATGCCATCATAGCTTGGATTAAAGAGAAAACCATGAGGGATCTTCTGGCTTGATGTGTTTTAGTAAAAAAAACATTACATAAAACTTGCGCTGAAACAAAATATTACATATGATCTTCATCAAGGTTTTTTTTGGCAATTTATCGCCAAAAGGCCACACAAAATCCACACATGTGATTTGATATGAAGGAAATAAAATAAAATAAAAATGGAGATCACTTCAAACAACCCCACTACAACACCATGTGCGCCAAAATGTCGATTTCCCATATTTGTCCATTGCTAGTAAAAGTCATTTAGTTGTAAACATCCATCACCATCCACACTTTTAAGGTTTTTCAATTTCACCTTTAATGCACTTTAAGCTTTATGTTTATCACCAAATTTTAGTTGTCCCTTTTGGAAATCACCAACTTTGATCGTTGAATGTGTTGGATCACCTTTAGGGTTTAATTAACTTAGGATTGCTCCTCCAAAAAAACTCCAATGGCTATCATTAGTTATTATTGATCAAGATTTTTAAGAAAATAATTTAAACAATGGACTAATGGAGATGGTGGCATAAGATTATCATTGCTTGCTTTGAATGTGTAATGTGCTTTGTGCAAAAAAAGCTTAGTAGTGGCATGATCTTATCATTGCAAAAGTTGTTGCTCACAATTCATGGGGATGGAGCAATCAATGAACACAAATAAACTCCTTCAAGCTTTCTGTAGCTCTTTTAGAATCTACACGGTTTTTGAAATTGTCTATCAAGGTCAAAACTTTCAATCTTCAAGGTGATGAACTCAAGTTCTAAAACCAAACTTTTGATTCTTGAAGTTATACAATCCACAATGATTACAACTTGGACTTCCTTTTTTTTCTTCCTAGTTCATATTACAATTTGAATTTTTTTTATTGTGTGTGTTTTTAATCCATTTACGTGCTTTGGCCTTCGATCCAATTTGATTTGCTTGCTTTGTTCAAGTTGTTTGTTGTAATGCCACCACTTAAGTTTCTTGCAAATTTTTAAATCAAACTCTTTTTTTGGGGGTTAGGATCAATCAAATATTAACATGGTAAGTTCATCAACAACTCATGTTCCTCCACCTACATTGTTATGTCTTTGAGTCTTTTAATCCTACTGCACATGAACCTTTAGCTAAGAAACCTAAGAGGTTTTATGACAAGTTTCAAATTATCCAAGATTCTTGGGTAGCCAAGTTTCCTTGTGCAGAATTAGTTTTGGGGAAGGATTTCCAAATATCGTTAGTGAAATCCATGATATGTTTAGTTGTTGAGGGAAAGGACAAGTTCTTATTGTCAAATTTGGATATTTTTCATAAACATGTTGGTTGGAAAAAATTATTTGTTACTTTTGTTGGAATTGTTATTAGGGATTGGTATTACAACAAGGAATCTATTCATGCAAAAAATGAAAAGTTCTATGGTGGTAACATATTGAAATAATTCTAAGTCAATTGTAGTCTGATGTTCATTTTTCATCTAGAAAGAAAATTGTGTAGTTTGCAAAAAAATTCCACCTTCTAAGTCATGGTCATCCAATGTCCAAATATGAAGCTCTTAGGGAATTGTTAAAAAACATTGGACATATGGGTGTGGGTGGGGAATGGCTGAAGCAATGCATGATGTTGTCCTTACATCCACTAAAACTATTGTGCAAGTTACTAATTATTTTTTTGTGAGTGCAAATGAAGTGATTGCATTGGACAACTAGTAATGGATTGGTGTCCATATCTATGTTATGAAGGAATGGTGTAGATTTCCAATCTTATTTACCTTGGAACTTGTGGAAATGAATGCTACTATAAATAACATCACTTCAATCCTTTTGAAGTGCATGGCTAAATATGGAGGTGTTCGATTGAAAAGTTTGTTTGACGGTGGGTATGCATTGGTTTTGATGGAAATTATGTGTTCAAGGGACATCAAATTGAGGTAGTTTTTCAGCAAAAATTTCATACTGCTCCTTTTCTTATTGGTGTGCACTACATGGCACATAAAACCAATTTAGCAATTGTTATTTTGTCCAAGCTACTTTTGGTGTCTTGCATTGAGTTCATGCTGCAATCCTTGTATTCATTCTTTGCACTTAACCTTAAGAAGTTCTTGAAATTTACTATGTTTGCAGAAACTTTGGAAACCAAAGGGTTGAAATTGTTGAGGAATGTGAAGACCCATTGGATTTCCATGTTGAGCCTTTTGAAACATGTATTGGCCAAGTGTAAGTCTTTGGTTGTGAAAATGCATTCTGATTGTGAAAAAATCAAATCTACTCATGACAACTTTGAATTATTATGTGACCTAGATTTAATCTTAGGTCTACCATGTGTTATGTCAATCTTGGAGGTGGTCCATTTTCTCATTAAATATGCTTGATGTCGGGATGTGTTTATCATGGATTTTTTAAATGGGATAAATCTTGCTGAGACTGAATTTTTTCGCTTCCATATTAATCCAATTTTTAGTTTTGATGATCCATTATTTGATGAATTCACTAAACTATTGTAGTAGTCCAATGGTGCTTAAAATTTTGTTGAGCCCCAAGCTTTTCTTAGTTTTAATATTGGTGGATAGATTTTTGTTGTCCACATTCGGAACCTAATTGATGGGTCTTGCATGAAGGTTCATGAAGAGGATTTCAGTAGAACCACTACTCTTGTGAAAAATTGATACATTGCAACAACCTAAACCTTAAGTTTTTAGTTATTATGGTGATTTCTAGAGTAAGAAGTCATGATGGCTATTGGAATCATGTACCCCCAATATTAGCTAAATCTTGATGTTGTAGAAGGATCATCCTTTCACATTTTGAATGTTATCAAATTCACATTTTGTGTTACTAGCAAGACTGTTGAGGGAGGTGTTGCAAGCTATGGTCTACACAAAAAACTATCACAATTTGACAATTTAGTTTTTAGTACCTATTCAAGTTTCATGCATCACGGTGAAAATTTGGAAAATAATTTTTATTAAAATTTTGTGAAAGATGATGGTTCATATCCCAATCTAGCATTGTGTTGTGAAATCAATGCACATATGAATAATATAATAGTCCAGCAAAGTATTATTTTGACTTTTGTTTTATACTCACTATATCCATAAATGCTAAAGGGACAATAACTAAACATTTAGAGTTGAATCTAGCAACCAGATTATGGATGAGGATTAACTCATTTGTCATTTTGAGTGAAAAACTCAGCGAGTACAACAAATTGGTAGAGATTGCAATGGTTTAGGTGTTGGGGTTTGTTGAGGATGAAAGAACATTCAACAATCTCATGAAGAACAAGCTCAAAAACTGGCTAACAACTCACTTGGATTTGTGGGTTAGGAGGTTTAGTCAAAAAAAATTCACATTGTCTAACTTCCCATATGATGATACAATCGCATTATGGAAGGAGATGACAATGAGGTATTAGGTTCAATTGTAAATTTGGTTTTTAGTTTTGGAGGTTTCTGCTCAAGTTGCAGAATTGTGTATGTCAGAAATCTTTCTAATTTGGTTTGGGTGTTGGGCTTGGCTGTTTGAAAGTTGGGAGGGGGATTTCAAGGTTGTGTGGGTGTAGGACTCCGTTGTTGCAATGGGCAAGACCCTTTTTGGTCAGGGTTCAATTCCCTTCCAGGAGATTTGTTTCATTGCAGTAGCTAGACAAACACAATTTAACTATGGCCACAATTGCTGAATGGGAATTTAGGTAGTCCCCAAATGTATGATAGCCATGAAATCTAAGTAGCTAATTAAGCTTCATTGAAAAAAATTCAATTACCCAAATGCTATTAAAAAAAAACATGTAGCCTAAAATTTCTCCTTTCAAAATTTACTTATAGCAAAATATGCTCCACTGTCCAAATGGAGGCAGCCTTTCTGGCACTCTCCATATTTTGAAAAAAAAACCCTGGTCCTCATAGTTCCTCAAGGGAATCAAACACAGGTGTAAAGTGAGGAGCCTAATTATGGCTTTGTTGAGGTGTCCTTTGGGAGTTCTCTTGTTGGACGTAAAGCACTTGGAGAAATTTCTTATGGTATTTGGAGGGCACCTTATTTCCATGAATATCCCTCTTTTCAAAGAGTAAGGATATTTATAATCATAAGATCCCTCTCACTCTTAAGGAGTAGGCATAAGAACCCTTCTCTTTCTATGCCTTGAGATTTACATATGTTTAGAGCATGCCCAGTGGCGGTCCTCTATTAGTATTTAGCACATCCAGGTACATCCCCATCCCACCATGAAAAGATGGACTGTACAAAGTGAGAGACTATTTAACTCTCACCACCTGGGCCAATCATTATAGCTGGCCAATGAGAAACATGCATTTATTGCTGAGAAACAGTCATTTCTTGCTACAGTGGGAACATGTACATTTTTATCAGCACAAAGAAGATTCACAGTGTTTTTTAAAAATCTTCATTCAAAAAGCGCTGTAAATCCCAATTTACTGCTGCCATTGAGCATGCTCTTAGGTGTAAGAGGTAAGGATATGGGGCTGGATTCAGCTACCACCCCATCCTAGGCCCTTTGTTTTTTGAGAATGCCCCCACCCTAGGCTTTTACCCTATAAAGAATTCTTGAGGTCATCAAAATGTACACAAATGAAATCACGAATCTTATCCCAAGTAAATCTTGTTCCAGTGTCACTTGGAGATAATTAGCCTGACTCAATTTCATTCGTCTTCAATCTCTTACAAATTAACACCCAAAGGAATTGTCACAAGATCAACTAATGTTGTTGTTGCTCCAATAATTGATAAATATCTAGAACACATGTTAATTAATTATTGTGATTAGACATTCTGTTAAACAAGATGAACCTTCAATCAAATATTGGTAACAATCCCAAATGGGAACTAAAATTTTCATCCATCTATTATGTCCATGATAGCATGTTGGTCAAGAACTTGGATTAATATTATTACCCAATTCTCTTTGTTACACACATCCCTAATGGACATGTAAATTTACATTACTTGTGTCAAACAATATATTATTTGGGGATATTATGTGAGATTTTTTTTTCCATCTTATTATTATCTAATGTTGTAATATGCATATATTTAAACCAATGTAAAGTTAATTATAATTTTGTTTGCATGAAATTCTGATATTTTATATTTATTTAAATTAAAAAAATTTAGTATTTAATTAGGAACACATGATGGGTTGAGCCATTTTTCAAGGGTTTGAGAAATATAATGAAAGGAATGTAAAAATTGTTATTTTGGATGGATAATTACAATTCTTGCCAAATAAGATACATATATGATGTTATGAATAACAACCATTTCACTTCATTTGAAACAAACCAAGATAAAAAATAAAATGACAAATGTATGATTTACTTTTAAAAAAAAAAGCATGCTTATGCTTGTTGGAGTTGAGATTTTTGCACTAAACAACTCATGTCAAAAGTGAAATAAATTTATTGGAGAAAAAAAGTCATTATATTTGCGCTTACCAAACACGCGCATATATAACCAGAACTAAGTACATAGAACACCAAAGTTTTCGTCTTAGGCCACTTTTAGATTTTTTTGGTTATCCTTTTGAGCTCAAAATTGTTGCCTTGCAAGTTGGAATATGTAATTATATTATCAATAAACGTTATGTGATTTGATTTTTTTTTCTGAACTTTATATTAATGAAGTAATAGATTTGATTTAAAAGAATAACCTCAAGGAATAAAAGATGTAATTGTTCTTGAAATAGATATCACTCTCTTGTGCTTCTTAAAACATGAATATACTTTAGGGCCCAACATGAAAAGACAGTCAATCACATTGATTGGCAAACACACACCATGCAAAATTTATGCTTGGTGAGTTTGTGGTCATGAAGAGCTACCAACCTCCATTACTTTGGATGTACAAATACCTTGTTTCGTCATTAAATAATCCTAAAAAGAGTGAAATGAAATTTTGTGAAACTATGAAGTTGACATGTTGAAAATCGTCATAATTATCATAGGCTACACTCTGAATAATTTCACTACTCATGTGACAACATCATAATAGATCATGGAAAATTCAATTATTTTAAAATTTAAAAACAAGTTATTATTTGTTTTGTTAATGTGGAAACTGACCCTAGGCTACGGCACTAACCAATGTATAACCTAAAATCATCTTTGCGCTTGCGGCGGGGGCATTCCTTGTTAATTTACAATATCTTGTGCAATAAATGACTAGGTATATAAGAGCATGCGCAGAATTGCCATCCACATTGCATGTCTTTTCCAATATCATTGGGTGGGTGGGCACAAAAACAAGGCATGACAAACACGCTGGCCCTGCCAATAGATAAGATGTTGTAGGCCTATTTACTGTGTCCACACTCTGAACACCAAAACAATCCGTTCCAATCTAAACAGTCTAAACACTTTCCCCAAAGAAACCGGTTCATCTAATGTGAAACTGGTTTTAATAAGGTAAAACTTCCAAAAGTCGGATCCAATGCCATGGTTCCCTGTGGGAGCAGGGCCCAATAAAATGGGTGTCCATTGTCCAAATGGTTTCTTATTCCAGAAGGTACCTAAGACATCAAGTATTCACCCATGGTTGAGTAGATGATAAATGTCTTCGGGAATCAAATTAAGTCACTCACAGGTCCAAATCACACATCCATGAGACGAACACCACAAAACAGAAGTACAAAGGCCTTCAAAATTCTCCAAAAAAACCTTTGTAGATGTTATAGCCTCAATTTATTTATTTATTTCATTTTGGCAAAACAAGAAAACACTGTGAAACACAATACTCTTGTAAGATGCTAATACACATTTTCAATTATTTAACGAATATTAGTCAGCAAAAGGTCCAGGCAGTTGTGTGCTTCTTTTTTTTCCTTGATTGCCCATTTTGTAGGCAGTTACAGTAATAAAGCTCATAACTTCAGTGCTTTGGCTTTTATTTTCCTCTTTGGGAATTAGACACAAAATAGGCCTCTTTTGTATTTAGATTTATGGCCCATTTTCTGCCATGGGTTTATTTATTTATCAAGTGTGCCATTGATAGTCACTATCAATGATGTGAAGCATGTCTTTTGTAGAGAAACACTGATCTGTCTGTTTTTGAATTTTTCTGTTCCATCCCATCAAAAACTCTTTCCATGGAAACATCGGAATGTAGAAATATAGCGGGGATCTCCCCACAGCATAACTCCCTAGGGATCTTCTGCTGGGGGAGATTCCTCAAAATACAAAGAGAAATAAAATGAGAGGTTTTTTTTGTCTTGGATGGGGTTCTTGAACATTGATTATGCATTTTCATTTTTTCTTTTGTATTTGAAAGCACTCACATGTGTGTGGAAGATCATTACTTCAAATGAAGGGACCTTTCACATATAGAAGGTGCTTCCACCTGTGGAACATACTTCTTAGTAACAAACCTTAATATGCTTTATTCCAGGGAAGGCCTACTACTCCAGCGAGCCTTCTCCAAATTTTGGGCTTACTCCCTTGGGGGTACTGCCCTTGAGCTATGACATGCTCAGCATGTGAATGTGGAGCATTTTTCATTGATATACAAAATAGATATGAATCACTTTTTGTCAGCATGCAGAATGAGATACAATTAGCTTAATATGTGATATAATTGGGTCTTGGATGTCCAGTCAAGAAGAGACATGTCAACAAGAAATCCCCTAAAGCTGGTTATGGGAAACAATTGATATGGTTAACGTCCGTAATGTTGGTAGTGACGAGTTTTGGTAAATGCGTCTCTCCATTTAAACCACAACAAAGATTTACAAGCTACCTTCTGGGGGAGATGGTATGACCCTCAAATTTGAGAAGGTTGTGGGGATGAGGCCTTCTTTGCCTACATCTAAAGAATGCCAAAATTATGGAAAATGCCAGCCTTGTTGACTGCTGCGTTATATTCAGGAAGGGACTAAATGTAGACCTTCTTCCATACGTAAAGGGCTGCTGTCATTTTCACAGTGTACTCAGAGGGCACCTTATAACCATGAATGTTCCTAGCAGAAAAATCTTTCAGATTTAGAATGTTGAGTAGCTGTGCAAACGTGCTTTACCCATTGGAAAAAATAATATGAATCAGCAGCGCTTCACTTCTATAATGTGGCTGACAAGTGCTCAACTTAATATGTAATAAAGATACACATGCCTAAAGGACACAATTCCTTACAAGGAACTGCATGCTT